>Ga0123342_1001665_pt1 | contig 37449 bp, 10 predicted proteins | sample Turbeawhitnodule_FD_89960 | JGI IMG/M metagenome (GOLD analysis project Ga0123342, IMG submission 89960) | Root nodule microbial communities of legume samples collected from Mexico - Turtle bean Mexico white nodule | ecosystem: Host-associated > Plants > Roots > Nodule | place: Mexico: Nepantla...
AAATCAAAGATGTTGGTGTGACATACTTATTTAGTATAGCCTTATATCTCTTATCTTTATCTTTTTTATATATATATATATATATATATATATATATATATATATATTATCTTTTATCTTTATCTTATTTTGTTTTACCTTTATTTTATATCTTTTTTGTTTTTAGTTATTATTATTTTTTCTGTCATTCTTTATTTATTTGTGTTTCTCTTTTTATTATTATGTCCACTACTAATTAATACTGACTTTGGTTTTTTTATAATTATCTCATGTATTTTTTACTTAAAATTAACATAATTACATCATCAATAATATTAGAAATAAATACTAATTTATGTTTATAGATTAAAATTTTATGTTGTTGTAATGTTTAATTTTTATTTTTTTCATTCTTAAAAAATTAATTTTAAAATATTTTTTTTTATTTTATAAAAACTCATTTCTTTATTCATTAATTATATTTTTAACTATTTTAAACATTAAAAATATTTTTTTAATGGAAAATTAAAATTATCAGTTTTTTTTTTTTTTACTTTTGAAATGGTGATAGATAGAAAAATAAAAACAAAAGAGTTATAGATAAGGAAATAAAAAAAAAAAATTGTGCTAGATGAAAAAATAAAAATTTAAATAGTAATATATGAGAAATTGAGTCTCAATACGTTAATCTTATAATTCTTTTATAAATAATATTATTGTTATTAGAAAAAAACAAGAATGTCGTCGTACCTATCATACAATATTTTTCAATATGTTTTCTTATAATTTTTTAGAAATAAACAAATAAAATTATTTTTTTATGTAATTTTATTTATTAAACAATATAACATAATTAAAAAAATTAGTATATACTATAATAAAATTATGTTATAATAAAAATGTTTAATTATATAGAATTAATTTCTCTAAATACTTACAGTTTAATTTAATTATATTTAGAATGTAGGTAGTTTTTTTTAATCTACATATTATATTTTTCTTCCTTTATTTTTACTTTACTGTATTTTAATTTCTTTATTTTTCATTATTTGGCATCAGTGAATTTTATATTATGATTTTAAAATATTAGATAAAATAAAAATTAATTTATATATATATATGATTTTTTAAATCACCATTACATATTCTTATATTTAAAATGTTAATTAAATTTACATTATAATAAAAAAATAATTATTAAATCAAATATTTTAACATCTATTTTTTAATTTACATAATTCTCTTAATTTTTATATTTTCTTAATTTTGTTATAAAAATTACATCAACACCTTTTATGCAATAAATAAATATATATATATATATATATATAACTATTACAATACAGATTAAGAGTTTATGCATTTGTTCATGTACGTACACTAGTCATACTAGTTACTAACTATTCATATATTCATTTACATTTATAATACAATGGTTTCCTTTCAATCCTGAGTATTTTTGTTGCTTTCATCTCAATTATAGTAATTGTATATGTATTTATAGTCTTAGTAAAGACTCGTTAAGTATGTTTCTATGAGAAACTAACATCTAATCCACACTTCTAGGATTAGTGTAAGTCCAAATATTCAATATTGTGTATTTGTAGCGGATCATGGTGTGTATAAACTTCTTATTCAATTACCACTTAATCTCTTAGTCTATCTGACTTAGAGATCATAAGTGAAGTTAAAAAAAATCGTTTAAAACATAGGTTTTCATACTTAATGTATCATCAAACAACATCTCATATATTATTTCAAATGTATGATATCAATTTCATACAATATCATCCATATACATTATATTTTACTCATATACAAGGTCTATCAATCACGCATACATCTTTTAAGATTTTTCCAATACATCACACATACCATTTAAAAATTTCACAATTCAATCGACTATAGAAATTAATATTCATTTTATATTTTTATACAAAATATTTATATATAATTCAATTAATTAAAGAGATAATAAGAAAAAAAAGATAAAAAATTATCATTTTTGCTAGCTTGAGTCAAAATATCTCGCTTGAGCAAAAATGATTTTTGCAAGCGAGAATTGCCTTACATAAGCAAAAATTATTTCACTTGAGCAAAAAATTATTCCCTTAAGCAATAATTGGCTCGGGACTAAGTTTAGTTGTAGTGAAATTTTTGTCTGAGAGAGAATATCATAAATTAAGTGACCTAACAGACTTAATTCAAAATCTTCATCCAAAATCAATGCTCCAAACCATTCATAATATAATTCACAACATTAAAAAACTTATTTAACATAAAAAAAAAACAACAACACTTAAACATTAAACTATCAAAATCTAATATTTATACATGTTCAGAGAGCATATAATTAAACAATTTCATCAAATAACATTCTTGTAAGATAAATTTAAACTTAGGACCGTGTCCCTCCACACCCGATCTTTTAGTCTAAGGTATTATTGAAAATCTAAAGCTAGTCTCCCTTGCCTGAATTGCTTGTTTTTCAAACAACCTTCCATAGTCTTGTTCAGTTTGGATAAGTTTCAAGTTATGAGGACCTATTGAAAATTATTCAAACAAAACAAAAATCTAATATATAAATAAATAAGTTGAGATAATTAATTTTTCTAATTGACCCTCTAATATTGATGATTAAATTTTAAGAAAAGACATAGAGTAAATGATTTTTACTTTGTTTAAGAATCTATTTAGAAAAGATTGATCTTCAACTCTTTAACTACAATGAAGTGCGACCAAATTCAAAACTAAAAAAAGAAGGAAGAAGAACACGATAAGAGATTTTGATTTAAAAATATTATTTAGAGTGGAGTAAGAAAAAAGTTTTTATAAAAAAAATATCCACTATATTTTAGGTGGATCATACCCTCTTAAATATATAATTGATTAATTTATAGATATATAATATTATATATATATATATATATATATATATATTTAAATAACAATTGTACACTAAAACACTTTTTTTAATGAATTTAATCCATATATATATATATAATTTTAATTGATTCATGAAAAAGATTATACTCACAACAACTCTAAAAAATTATTTAATAACACTTATTATTAGAGGATGAATTATTTTATTACACTTAAATTCTTGCTCTGCACGTTACACGCGTTATTTTAACTTTTTACACGTTATTTTAATTATCAATTTCATTAAGAGATATTAAATTTGAGGTAAATTTTATGTTAAAATATTTTATTATAAATAAATAAGTAACTGAAAATAGTAATAAATAAACACACTAACAGTTGTTCAGTGATAAGAATGTAACTAATTTAGTTGTTTTCAAAATAACGCTTTCAAATAGTAATTAATATATTTTTCATATACAAAAGGTTTTTTATTTGTTGATGGTATAAAAATATTTATAGATAATACATAAAAAAAATTTATTTCTATAAAATAGAATAAATAAATATAAATGGTAAATGCTAAAAGATATTTAAAGAAAAATGTTATTAAAAATTATTAAATACTATAATTTAATTATTCATTTTATCTTTGAATATTTTAAAAATATATTTTCATGACCTACTTCCCTTAATTAAAGTAACAGCCATTATAATAACTATAATAAAATAAGAACCAAATTTTTAGTTTTGATTTCAATTTCTTTCCCTTGGAAACCAAATTGTTATAATACTGAAAGTTCTCCTCTGCATGACAAATATTTATGGTTGCATAAGCTTCTTATTATGTAAACCTCATATTTATTCTCATATAAATCGTCAACTAATTCAAAAAATGATTATTCACATAGACAAATTAAATGAGATTTTTTGTTTAAATTTTGTTCTTTAAATAGAAGACATATTTTTTTTATCAGCGGTAGTTTCATTCTTTTTTAAATTTCCATGTATTCCATTTTCTTAATGAATAATTACACTTTGTAATATAAGAATAGTAATTTGTTATAACTATTTTGTCATTAATATAGTGAGAATAAATACTTCAAGTAAAGAGAAATTTAGGAAGTATAACTTTTTATTATATTATGTAAATAAAAGGATAATGAAAACACATTTGTTAGAATAAAAATACAATACTTTATAGTTTTGATTAAGTAATTAAACTAATTAATCAAACATGAAGTAGCATATGACAAAATGCTAAAGAAAGAAGAGTAGATAATGTAAGTACTTTGTCTAATAAGACAATGATGATTAGACGATAAAAGTACCGTGTTGACCAACCAAAACGTTTGACGGTTGAAATGTGAATATCAAACGTTTAAGTACAATCAAAGACCAAGTTGACACATTCATGGAAACATTCCTAAAGCTTGAGTCTATATTATAGAGAATGTCTTTTACATCTATCCCGTGAAGTTTTGCACCAAACAAACACCGTTAAAAATTATCTTAGGAGTATAGTTGAAGCTACAACATTCACCATCTCTTATACACCAATTATTTTCAACCCTCACAACAACTAATTATCTTGTACGATATGCACTTTTAACCATTGTTTGATTTAAACAGTTTTGCTACCAAGAAAGACAAGTATTGCCAGCTATTGTGGAAAGAAGATAAGAAGAAGGCGATGAAGAGAATTCAAAGCTACTTAACGACTAGAAAAAAAAATGAAACGACTACTTTTTTCAATATTATAAGAAGACATGCTTTAAGGAGAAGAACAAAGAAGTGATTTCATAGTGCTGAAACTTTGTCAAATATTTTGTGTCCTAAAACCTTGTAAGAAAACCAATTGTGTTCATCTTGGTGAACTAGTAAGAGAGCTTAACTTTGTATACGTCGAAAGACGTTACTCTCCTTAATAAGCTAAGAAAGTGATTTGTTGATCCCTTAAACCTTGTGTTGTGTAATCTAAGAGTGAATTGTCAAAAGAATACTTAGTTAAGTCAAGAGTGGCTGGGAGCCAAAAGAATACTCTAGTTAAGCAGGAGTGACTTGTTGAATGAATAGTTTGTTGAACCAGAAGTGGGTTGGGAAAAAAATACTTGTTTGTACTTTGCAGCGTGAGTTTGAATAGTGAAACTTATCTGGTTGATAAAAAACTAGGCGTAGCCTATATGATTAGATAAATCAATATAAAAATATTGAGTATCTCTTTCTTCTTCAATCTTTTACATTATAATTACTGTTCAACTAACTAAAAAAGAAAAAAAATCAACTAATGAAGAGTTTTTAACCTCTTACCTTATATGAAACTCTATTACTGTATTATTTAATTCCTGCTTTTCACAATATCATATCAATATCTTGCGTAATCTATAAAAAAATGAAATTAAATAAATGATATATGAATAAGATATTTCTATGAATTTAAAGATTGGTAGTATAAGGTCAATTTTGTAGTTGTACAAACTGTGTTATGATTGTGTGTGTATAGATTACATTAGGGTTAAGGATACAAATTGTGGATATATGATGATACGTACATAAATTACATTAGGGTGAAGAAGTATTGTCAAGAGATCAAGTCATTCTTAACCATTTTTAACCATGATGTTGATTGATATATTTTTTAAAGATGGATCTAATTATGTTCTCATTAACCTCACTCTTGCAAAGGGGTATAAAATATTTATCTACAACTTATCAACAGAGTCTTTGTGAGAAATATGAGAAGAAGACAGTTCTCATAACTCATAATTATTTTCATGCACAAAATCCAATACCACAATCAAGTTCAATAAGAAAAGATCATTTATCACGAAAAAAGCAAAAATATTATCACAAAATAAATAATAAATAGATAAAATTTCAATAAAACATAAAAATCCATTATAAGAGCCTAATTTAGAGAAACTTAAGAATTAAAATTTTAATCTAAGATATGAAAAATGTAGTAAGTAATACGATACTCTAATTTACAATAGTCAATATTAATGCATAGTGATTGATTCCAAAATTATAGAAAATAAAATAAGAAAAATTGGTTCAGAGCAAAACTTAAAAAAATGAACATTTGAAAAAAATAAATGAACCTCCTATTTAATTTCAAATTGCAAATTAATGAGTTACTAGTAACCCATAAAAACTCACTATCAATTTCACAATATCAATGATTACAAAAAATAAACGGATAATTATAATATTTTGTTATAAAACTACCAAAAATTGATAACAATGGCAAACAACGTGGTACAATATAAATTGTTAATTACCTAAAGGGTTGAGTATATATGAACAAGGATTTCTCAAGATTTATGGGAGGAAAAAGTTTCATAACAGTTTAAGAAACAAAATATGAAGAATTTAAACACACATACATTAAAAGTCCAAACTATTCCATCCATGGACAAATTTGAAAAGTCTAGTTTTATGAGAAGTGTGTTTTCTGTTGAAAAATATATATATTTTTACACAAATGGCTATGGTGTTGCTAGATAATAGATAAACAAATGTATCAATGCTATAATGTTAAAGTTTTATTGAAGCATAAAAAATTGATTATTGCATAGTACTTACTATATATTCCCCAAATATTGTTTTTTTTAAATTCTTACAACCACAACTTTGTCTTCACCAAACACTAAGTTGTTTTCCTCTTTATTTTTATTTATTTTTTTCACTTTGAACTTGTAAATTGGAACAACATAGATTGATTCAGAGGTTGCAATAGCAGATTTGTATCATATCTCAAAAACGAAAATCATACAAGGCAAACAACAAATTGTTGCATATAAAGTGAAGGGCATAACATAATTGATATACAATTAAAAGTAAGAAACACTACCCATAAGAAAAAAAAAATCAACTATAATTTTAAGATTCTAATAAATATGAAGATATGTGTTTGGTTATGCTTTTTTTTTAAGAAGAATGAAGAAGTTCAAATACATCTGGAATTGATACAAACGAAGAACAACAAAAATGTTAACCTAGAACCTACTCCACATCACAACAATGGTTCAAAATTAAAATGTATCATTCACGAATAATTCTAAAATGATTTTTTTTCTCTCTTGAAATAGTTTGGTTATGCTTATTTTGAATAAATAATAATTGTGTTTTTTTCTAGTTTGATTAAAGATTTTAAAAAATAAACTATATTGGCATTTAATTTACAAAGTACACATTACATCTGAAAGTTATTAAGAGGTTATACTTGGAAAAGTTAGGTGCATTAATTATATATAAATGTCCTCCAAAAATCCATACATTTCCAACAACAAACCACATAATAATAATAATAAAAAAAAAATTACAATAATTTTGTAGTATTTCATAAGTACCTTAAATACACTAAATAAGTTTAGACAGGCTTATCAACTTCATAAGTTATTTCTAAACCAAGCAATAGGTATTAATGATTAAATTTTCAAAAGAATGATCTCTCAAACAAAAAAAATAAACTTAATTATTTCTTTAACCGTTATAGCTCTCCTGTTTTGTAATTTTTTTAGGCTATAATAATATCACATGTTCTCAATAATGCCATTTCCATACAAACCTCAAAAGAAGATGCAACTTCTAAATTTCTAACTACACAAAAAAGTTATGTAATGTGAATGAGTAACAATAAGACTTTATTCATTCTTAGCAAGTTCAATCAACACGAGGAATGTTGATTCACATTAATATAGCATCTAACATTGAAACTAAAACAATGAATGTAATTTATAAATAAAGCATTTCATAACTGTCATAATTAAATTAAATTAAAAGGGAAACATATTTAATCTACAAAACAATTAAATACAAAGAATAAATATTCAAATCAAAACCTTCATGTGTAATACCTTGGTGCCTGATGCTAGAATTTAAAACACCAAAATCCACATTGTTGGCAAACTTATAATGAGGAGAGGGAGAAAGTGGAAGGTCTTAAACTCCCCCATGATGTCAATGACATGGTGAGCGGGGCGTGCCATCAACAAGGGACGAGTGTTTAGAGGACCTTTAAAATGTAATTACGATGAGACAATGTCCATAATTTTTTTACCAAAGGAAACATGGAGTTCACAAAAAGCATTACAATAATAATTCTCAATCATCTTTCTTCAACTTGACCAACTACCATCTATCAAGAAGTCATGTATGTTTCAAATTCATTTACAGGAATCACAACAAAAATCACACGCACATATTGATATGTTAAATTATAATATCAACCACACAATGAATTAGTGAATGATGGCAAATAGTATGTTAAAGTTAGATGAAATAGTAGTAAAACAAGAGAAGGAAAAATGAAAGAAAGAAATCAACTAATAATATTATTATTTGTATTATGGGAGAAAAAAGAGCATTAACACATTGATTCGTATTAAAAAAAGAATAAACTCAATGAATAATTAAAATTTTAAATCAAAACAATTGAAATTAAATAAGTGGTAAAAGAAAAAAAATATATGATAAAGGAAGAGTAAAAGGAATGAGGGAAAATGGATGAAATGTGTGTGGCAAGACACCCCTTTGTCTTCAATGGAAAGGGTAAAGGAAAAGCATGAACCAATCATGAACAAGTTAATTCCTTCTTTTTCTTTCGAATTTGTTATTGGTATGGTGCCTCATAAATTTCTAATTTGTAATATTATATTTTTTTCACTTTTTTTTATCTTTATTTTTATTTTGCTCACTCTATCCTAATTCTTCTATCGTTTAGTTATATGTTTCAATGATAGGTTTGTTTAAATTAGAAAATTATTAGATTGATTAGATGTTTCCATGTGACATTTTTCATCTCATAAATGAGTTGACACAATGTACATGTAACATAAAGGGAACGACGTGACAATTACATAATTTTTTTTATTGTTGGGAGGTAATAAGTGTTTTGCTTTCCCAATTTAATTACCAAACTAGGGTTTCAAATGATAATTTTTTTCATCAACAATGCTTTTATTTTTTAGCTTTTTCACGTACTTGTCGATTAACTTTGGTTATTAATTCACGATCTTCATATGATAGAGGTTCTCAATTATCAACTTTTATATGTGGGGATGGACAACGTATACTCATGTGCATCTTGAGAAGACATTCGAGGATGCCTTAACTATAAGCTAGTTTTATTTTTTTTCTATTTCGGGGTTTAAATGTTATACATCGATGCATTTTCTTTGCTTTTGTGGACAACAAAATAACGACAATGAAGAGTTTGGATGCAATTTCTTTCAATGGTTATCATATGTAATAGTCAACAAAAGAGATGTAATGATAGTCAAATAAAAGGAGAAAGATAACTAATTTTCAAACTTCACTACCGTGTAAAAGAATTATTGAAAAAATTCATTATCATTAACTATATTTTTTCATTATCATTAGCTTCATTTTTGTTATAGTGAATATTATTTTGCGATAATGTTGAGTTACATATGATGTATAAATGGAAGGAAAATGTTAATATTTAGTTATTCATTCTCTCGTAGGGTTTATTATCTTGTGAGTTATGTCACAAGTGATGATTCTCTACGCTTGCTTATTTCACAGGAATGAATGACAAAACATTGTTCATAATTTATAACATTGTTGATCCTTATCTTGTAAGTTAGATCACAAGTGACAAATTATCATCTTGTTAATTTAATAAAGTTTGAGTAGCGTAAGGTGTTTTAGAATTCCTAGTTTGAACAAAATAATTCAATGTCACTTTTCATTCAAGAATCATTCCAATATTAGATCCAATATCCAACCAAGAGTTTTATTTTCAGCTTGAGGAGAAAGATCCTCCAAATCAAGCAAGCCTTCCTTGGGTCCAGTTTAGCCCTTCAAGAACATCAAAGTGTTAAAAAGATAAGAAATCGAAGAGAGAGAACTCTCTACTTTTTTAAGTTTGATTAACCACTAACGTGTCATATAAGAGACAAGTGTTGAATTGAATGCTTACCATTAAGCCAAAATGTATGGTTGATAATCAAGACACAACACTTTTTACTTAAAAGTGTAGCATATCAAATGTCACAATTTTATTGACTTAACCCACCTAATCTACATCACATGATAATTGGTGTGACCTACAATAATCTCCTCTTCAATCATTGTTCCATTGGGAATCAAACTCATAACATTGAATTTGATATTAATTGTTGGATCAAGTGTTTATCACTATGCTAAAAAATATAGCTAATAGCCAAAGTACAACTCTTTCTTCTTAAGAGCATAGCAATCCAAACACTACAATTCGATTGTGGCTTGACTCACTTAACTTATGTTACAAGGCAATTGATGTCACATACAATAATAAACTAATAAGAGAGACTTTAAGATAAACAAATAAAGGAAACATTCGAAACTTGATATGTGATATACTAAAGATAAAAATTAACATATATTTTTATTCAATCAAAGTTATCAAAATGAATGCATGAGTTGTTTGTATATAGAGAATGTGGTGGGAAGAGATTAGATAAACACTTTTCTTCCCCAATCCTATATGTAAACAACACATAAAATAGACTAATATTATGAATAAATAACTTATTCTTGCTAGGTTGAAAACAAAAAAGAAAAGAAAATACACATTTAATTTGTTTAGGATCACATCACATAAAATTTTACCACAATACTTACCAATGGAAAAATGTACTTAACACTTGTTTATTCACAAGTAACTCACCTTCTTCACGTAACCATTGAATATTGTAAGGTCTTGGATGGGAGATTGTTTGTAATTAGTTATTTGGATAATCTTTTTGCTTACAACATTGGTACAACTCCATCCATCAATAGTGAGTATACAAGTTATATCAATGATAAGACACCTTGAATAAAATGCTTTCTTTTTAGATTTCTGTAAAATATTTTTGAACATATCCAAACATGCATTTAATCATCAATAAATCTCCCTTTAATGGACATAATTCACACTCACTATTATTAAAAGAAGTGTCACTTGAAAAAGAAAAAAAGAAGAATAATTATTACATCATAGATCAACATTGTCTTGTATCATTTTGTAGTCTTTTTGGATGGATAAGTAGAAACAAAAAGTCCAATCATTTAAAACATTTTATGCTACTAGTATTTTTTGGAATATTGAAAGATGATAAAGACGGTGAAGGTATGTGGGACAAGGGGGAGGAGGTTTAGAAAATGAATTTTGATGAAGATCTTTAAAGAATAAACTTACTATGCTCCTTAGAAGGGATTACCACATTTCTTGATTTATCTTTCCATGTAGTGTAGTTAGAAGATAGTTTCTTATAGGAACTTCTATTTGTGAATTGTAACTCTACCTTGGTAGTCTTGTGGACAAATTCATAAAAAGATATATATTCTTAAAGTGATATCATACTATAAATGCCATGATTAGCTATTAAGAATTTTGTCATGGTGGACTTTATGTCTTCTTTTATCTCACATTTGATTGAGGAACAAGTTAGTATTTTTATAATATTTTTTTGTACTCTTACCTTGTTCTAACATTTGAAATTGAAGAACAAGTTCTTCTTGTAGTAGGATAAATCAAACATTTCTCTCAAATTTAAGATAAACCAAGTGACTATTTTTAACATTTTACCTTCAATTACATCATTCAAGATTTGATTCTACCATATTAAAGTGTATCCTTCATATTCCAAGTAACCATTTTAACCAGAAATGTTCACTAAGTTCATATATATGCACTCAATATACAAATCCTTGTTAAACTTTAGAATTTTTACATTATTTAGGAAGTTTGTCTTTTTTGCAAAAGTGTTTTTTTTTCTCCGATAATATCTTCTTCTACACATTCCTCTTAATTTCTTTCACTTCCACATAAAGATGGAGTTCAGGAAGGTATTTTTTTTCTCAATCCTTTTTTTTTTCTTGATCTAATATTTTTCTTGTTTTTTTCTTCATATTTCAGTTTTTTTTTTTTTGTGTCTTTCCTTCTTTCTTCTTCTTCTTCTTTTTGTCTTTTTATCTTATATTTTCTCTTTCTCCTTTTTCTTTTTAAAGTTCATTTTCTTTTAATTTTTCTTATTCTCTTATCTCTTTCTCCTCTTAAGGCTATCCTTAAATTTTGTTTGTCCTAGAAATTCAATTTGTATATCATTCATTCTAGTGTACATTTCAGTTTCTCTTGAATAAATAGATGATGGAGAATTTTCTATAAAAAAAAACTATACTTTTAGATTTAATTAATTAAATATATAAGTATCACTTTAAAAAATTGAAAAAAATATTTAAGTAATTTGTTAAATAATTGTTCCAATCAAGTTTTTTACCACTTAGTTCACGTATCTTGTAATAATATAAATATGCTCTTAAGAAGATAATACAATATCAGTTGTAATAAATAAGTGGGTAGTTCTTTCATAAAACAGTAAATATAAATAAATACCATTGAAAATTCATCATATTATATATATTATAAATGGATAAAAAAAATGAACCAGATGTAAACCTAATTACAAGTGTGAAATACTTGTATGTGGTTTTTCCTAATTTGTTTTAACAAGTTACTTGAAACCACGAAGGATAATGATAATGTCTGAAAAGCAGTAATCATAAAATTAGGAGGTAGTTATAAGACTAGATAACTTAGGAATTTACCTAGTAACTAATAATTCACATGATTTAGTGTAAAAAATATAATTAGTTAAATAAATATATATATTATTAAAGATAACATATTTACTAGAGATAATACAGTATATAAGTAGATACAGAATTTATAGAATTTATATTATAAATTAATTTTATAAAATTGAGTTAAATTTAAAATTTATTTTTTAATATTTATTAAAATTATAATTTAAAATTTATTATAGTAAGAATTTGTTAAGTTTATAAGATGATTATAATATTTAATTATTTACAATTTATAATATATAGTGACACTGAACACAAATGAACAGTAACATAATTGATATGTATTCACTAATAAAAATGTAATTCTTAATATATACTTAAACAATAAAACTTAAAAGCTAGTCTGAATGAACAACTATTAAAAATAGTCATGATTGGAGTGAAATAATTGTTAACAAAGATAATCAATGCCTATATTACTTTCATATATTTAGACACTCAAATTTACTTTTCTTTCACTCAAATTACTTGTAATCATTACTTTAAATCCTGACATATAGTTAAAATTACTTTTGTTCTAATTACGAAATTAAGGGGATATTTATCTCTTAACTCTATAGAACTTAATCCGAATTAGTTGAAATTTAAAATGAATTCTAATACATCAAGATTTAAGGTGGAAAAATCTTTGTCAGATAAAAAAGAAAGGCTCAAATACATATCTGAGTAGATAAACATGTAAAAGCAACTGAAAAAAGAATTTTAAACCAATATTTGCACACGAATAATCATGATTTGCTATTATTGCAATCATAATATCCAAAAAAAAAAAAAGTGGATAGAAAAAACACAGAACCTATCTGTAATTTTGGTATCTGCAAGAAAACATGTAAAGTCCCTAGTTTTACAGGCTTTTTGGTTTTTCCTTACATAGGCACAGTTACACGTGTTGGTGTCCAAATTCTACCCATGCTTATGATTTTTTTTCACTCCTTCAATTATTCTCAATATATCTCAAACCCTAACAAAATAACCAAAATTGTTGATAGAAATGAAAAAAAGAATATTAGAAAAAGTGACACTAATGTTTGATTATTTGATTAAATGCCCCTCCCTAAAGAAGAGAAAAGAAGTTAAAACCAGCCATTGCTTCATTGTACTTTTTATTTTGTTTATTTCTGAGTTCCATGGCGGTGGATCACATTATTCAACAACAACAACAGAAGAAGAAGAAACATCTCAGAGGGTTTCATTGCCCAAAAAATTCACAGCACAAAACTTCGTGATCTTCTTCACATTCCCTCTTACTATTTGTGACCTGGAGACAAATTAGAAACCCCTTCTTTTCTACATTCAACATTCAGAATTTTTTCTTTCTCTTTTTCTTGCATTCCCGAGAAAAAAAAAATCAGAAACGCTTGAGTTTCTAATGTTAAATCGTTGATTATTCCTCACCCTTTTTGTAAGAAGCATTTGTTCTTAACCTCTCTCATTCACAATCTTTGATTTCTCACCATTGCATGCTGCTAAATAGCAATTTTTTCTCGACCCTTTTGAATTTGCCGTTCCAATTTCACACAACCCCTCTCACATTGCCTGTAATTTGCTCCACTTTACATGACCGAGATCTAGGGTTTCATCATATGTTCCTTCCTTGTTCTTCCCTTCAAGAAGAATCCGTTGATTTTCGTGCCACATTGATTTGCCTTCCTTAATGGGTTTCGTTTAAAGCTTGGAAATTTACCGATTTCACCTTTCGGGTCGCCATGCTGAAGCAATTCCTCAGCAGACTCCCCCGCAAGACACCGAAACCCGACTCGGACGAGTCATGCCGAGCCGACTCGTCGCGCTCGGACGATTCCCCACGCGCCGCCGGCAGACACAGTCGCGCGCACGGGGTTGCCGCCGCTTCGAACGCTGCTAAACGGACATCCTCGTCCGCAGTTTTTCCGGCGAGCACGGTGTCGGTGATAGAACCTCTGGTGCCGTTCAAGGATGTTCCCAGCGCGGAAAAGATGAACCTTTTCGTGAGCAAGCTAAGCCTGTGTTGCGTGTCGTTCGATTTCAGGGACCCTGTTAAGAACACGGTGGAGAAAGAGGTGAAGAGAAAAACCCTTGTTGAACTCGTTGATTTTGTTTCCTCTTGTGGGTCCTCGAGGTTTGGTGAACCTGCTATTCTCGCTGTGTGTAGAATGTGTGCTATTAATCTCTTTCGCGTTTTCCCCCCGAATTATAGGTCCAATCGTGGTGGTGAGAATGAGGATGATGAGCCAGCGTTTGATCCCGCTTGGCCTCATTTGCAGCTAGTGTATGAGTTGCTGCTCAAGTTTATAACCTCAAACTGTCTTGATGCTAAGGTGGCCAAGAAGTACATTGACCATTCTTTTATTTTAAGGTTGTTGGAGTTGTTTGATTCGGAGGATCCTAGGGAGAGGGACTGCTTGAAGACCATTATGCATAGGGTTTATGGCAAGTTCATGGTTCATAGGCCCTACATAAGGAAATCCATTAACAACTTGTTTTTTAAGTTTGTGTTTGAGACTGAGAGGCACAATGGGATTGCCGAGTTGTTGGAGATTTTTGGGAGCATAATTAGCGGGTTCGCTTTGCCTTTGAAGGAGGAGCACAAGATCTTCTTGTGGAGGGTTTTGATCCCCTTGCACAAGCCCAAATCTATGGGGGTGTACTTCCAGCAGTTGTCTTACTGCGTTACACAGTTCGTCGAGAAAGAGCCTAAGTTGGCGAGCATTGTTATCAGGGGGTTGTTGAAGTATTGGCCGATAACCAATAGTCAGAAAGAAGTGATGTTCCTGGGTGAACTGGAAGAAATTTTGGAAACAATTAACATGGTAGAGTTCCAGAGGGTCATGGTACCGTTGTTTTGGCGGATTGGATGCTGTATTAACAGCATGCACTTTCAGGTACAATTCTTATTCACTTTTTAGGAGTCCTTGTTATTTTCATGCTTTTATATAGAAATGAAATCTATGCCTTTCAACTTTAGTTTGTATGGTGCTATCTATTCTGGCTTAAGCACATTAGCAAATACTTCTTTATAGTCTCTCTGAGTAGAGCCCTTGCTATAATATGGGTTTGTGTTTCACACCCAGCTAATAAGAGACTCAGGCATCAGTGTCATTTTTTATGTGCTGGAAAGAACAATCCATAAACACCAGGGGGATTGGAATGTGTACCCCCCATTTGCTTTGTGAAGACACATAATTCCTGTTTGAATTGAAGGATGTCACAGCCTGGCTTTTAGTATTCACTACCTCAACAGGTTTCAAAGCCTGGTTTATCCATCCTCAATGGAATTGATTCAGGAAACGTGCATCATAGAGTAGACTAATAATAATAAGGCTTAGCTTTAGGTTCAAATTCAAAAACTTACTGCAACCTTTGTTAGGAGATTTTTCTGCCAAGGTTATTATTTAGCTGAATGCATTAATTTTGTGTTAGATGTCACTTTATAGGATGTGAAACTGAAAGTAGTTTTTATTCCTTGTTTCATTAGAGCTCTCTCCATGTTTTCTTTAAGTATGTTTCCAAGTTCCCGGAATCTCTCCTCTTGGGAATGGCTGGTAACTTTCTTGCCTTCTCAATTTAGGGACTGGCAACTGATTTAATTGCTGCAATTCGTCTCCATCTTCATTTGTTTTTGTTTCTTCTGAGAATCACTTGTTTACTTTGACGTTTTTGTTAATTGCTGAAACATAACCCTTTTTTTTAAACTTGGATTGTTTCAGGTAGCTGAAAGAGCCCTTTTCTTATGGAACAACGATCATATTGTGAACTTGATTGCTCACAACCGACAAGTGATCCTGCCAATAGTGTTTCCAGCCTTAGAGAAGAATTCTCAGGGCCACTGGAGCCAAGCAGTGCTCAACCTAAGTCATAATGTTAGAAAAATGTTTGCAGAGATGGATGAGAAGCTATTCCTGGCTTGTCATTCTCAGTTTAAGGAAGAAGAAGCAATGCTAAATGCGGCCGCAGAGAAGCGGAAGGAAGCTTGGAAACAACTAGAGCATGCAGCCAGTCTGCAGCCTGTGATTGGAAATACCGCAGTTTTAGTGTCTCCAATTTGATGATAACCTGTAACTTATGTATGCATGTATGTATATCAGAACCTCAATCCCTATCCCTTTCATCCTGATATGGTGGAAAACCGCTAGAAAAGTGGTAAATGGCTGTTATCTTTTAGGTTACTACATTCATTTGATGCTTGTGGCAGCCAGATGTTGTACCTTGTAAAATGCTTTTGATTGCCACTGTATTGCATGGTAGTAACTTAACTGCCTCCTTCTGATAAGTGATGAGAAGGACTATGCAGTGGATCAACCCATTTTCTGTATAAGCCTATTTACAAAATCTGCTGTGCTTTCTCACTTCTTCTCACCCTTTCTTTCTCCTTAATCACCACTGATGAATTATATACATTTCATTCACAACTCTTCCTAATTCTTCTAAAACTTCCTGGATACTCAAAGAACTTTTATAATAATGACATGGCTTTGAAAGGTTAATCTTTCTGATTTAATTTTTTTAGTGGAAAAGCTTAATTTATAATGTTAATTACAAGAAAATCAGTATATCAAAAACATCAAAACGGGTCGATGATTATTGAAAATAAAGTTTGACTGAAGCCATTGGTTACTGAGAATAAGTGGGTTGTAATTTCAGTCAACTTTATTTGCAATGTTAGTATTAAGAAAAAGATTAACCAGTGAACACAACAGTTGGATAGTATTCTGCTTATTCCTTCACCCCAATATTTTATGTGAAAATAAGTTTTTGTCCTTCAGTAAACAAATTAAAAAAAAAAATCTAAATTTCACACATTTCACCTTCTTCCTACCCACTGCAGCCCCAACACCCCATTTGTCCTCGTTCAAGGTTTTTTTGGTAGTTCTAGAAGAAAAGGTTGATTTTTCAGTGTTCTTTTTGCGTGGTCTTATATTTTTCATTTTATAAGTATATAATTCGGAAGTTATTATTGGATCTGGAAAAAAGTTTATAGATTATGTAATTTGAATAACAGTTTTAAAAAAAATACAGATTTTACGAATATAAATTTGCATTATAAATTGATTAATCCAAAAATTACACAAAATATTTTAATTAATTTTGGATTGTTTATCACCAAATCCAAAATATACAGAAAATACATTTTCATAATCAAACCTTCAAACATTTGAACTTTTCTACGTATGGATATTTTTGGAACTATAAAACGTAAGAAGATGATAAAAAAAAAACACATCTCCATGACCAAACCTTCAACAATTTCAATTTTTTTTACAGAAAAGTACTTTTAGAATTATAAACCTATGAAAGTGGCGCAAGAACATATATGGAGGTGCAGGAAGAAACACCTAGTATTCACGAAGAGAAAATAATAAATTTTGCAGCCCTACCAGCGAAAAGCTTCTTTTTCTTTGGCGTCAAAAGGAAAAGCTGGACTCACATTACGGTTACTTGGGTCCAGTATTCTTTTTTTAAGGACCTACACTAGATTAAGGTTCTCAGTTCCTGAAACGTTTTCTTCCAACAATTGGTCCAAATTTCATTACTTCAAGATTAAACAATAAAGCAAGTGCATGGTTTAAGATACTGAATGAGGAAGAATTCAGATAATAATTACGATGAAGCAAATGTCGTATAATATAAAATAGAAAATAAATTGTATGTAATTTAATTTGCATTACATACACAAATGTTTGTATAGAGCTCTGTTGCAACATGACAACCTTAAAATGAAACCTACTTGGTGTTAGTACATCAACTCACTCTTTGAACTGTATCATCCCGCAACAATTTCGTTTTACAAGGAAATCTGGCACTACCAGAGTTTGAGACCATGTTACAATTACGGAACAGACATCAAGTGGGGGATTGATGACAAAAAAGAATGGTAAAATATATGCAACTGATGATGATTATCCAGCATCACTGTGCCCAGAAACTGTGAAGTCATCCTTTAGGGAACACCCAAAAACATTTACACTTGGGCCTCGAAGAGTGACTGTACCGGTTTTGGAGACAAGTTTGCCACACAATTGAACTGTCACAGGAAACAAAAGTCACTGTCATTGAATTATCTCAACACCCTTTTTCAGCAACGATAAGGACGTGCATATTATTTTGCCGGTTCATACACTTTACTCAAATGGGGAACAATAAACAGGTTAAGTACAGCAGAATATGATCTCCTTAAACACCCCATTTTCCCAATAATTATATAACTACACATGGATTAAATAATACAGATGGAGACTATGAATTCATCCTGCCATTACCAAAGTTATACTTCATACAGTTTTTTTTTTCTTTCAGTTGTTACCTGAGAAATTTTAGACTTCATTTTTTACTCCATACAAAAAAAAATCCATATTTTGATCTCTACAATAAACACATGGTTTTTCGTTTTGGTTCCTATGAAAAAATAATTTCAACACTGCTGTAACTTCAATAAATGATATTTATAATATAACCATTAACATATATTCCATACTGGACCCGTTTGACATTGACAAAAGGGTGCCTGGAAAAGTTCATTTTAACTTTTTTTTTTCTTTTATGTGAAGTTTATCTGGACAGAATTATTTAATGTACAGAATTCCAACCTTCTGTAGTTTATACTTATCACGGACAGCATTGAGGGGACAGCCTTTGGAATTAAGTTGCAGATCTTGCAGTGCAAGAACAACAGTTTTAAGCTCTGAAGCTTTGTAGTTTGCATAGTGCTCCAAAGTTGGATTCTGCAAAAATGCACAAGACTCTTAAAATTTGTTTACTTCTACATAAAGGTCAAAGGTGAATAGTTAAGTTACAACTAAGCAATCAAGAGTTCATACCCATGGATGTTCTGAATCGTTCAAGGTCCATCTGGCAAGGAACACAGCAGATGCAGCTACAAGAGAAGGAAGAAACTGGAAGAAGCTATATTCAACCAGAGCAAGCTCAGCTAAATAATTTGCCAAGAATTCCAGTTCAACACAAGGAGCCTGTACAATAGGATGAAAATTACTAAGTTAATTTACATTTTTCCTTATTGCATGATAACATCACCTTCTCAAAGTTTAATAAATTGTGGATAAATAGTGCATAAGAACTGTAGTACCTTGTAAGAAGATTGTGCTGCTTGGATGAATCTCCTGAAAAAAACCAAGAAAAGATAGTCATAATTTCATCCAAGTGAGGTTTTCCAACAAAAAAAAAAGGATTGATGAAGCATGTGAAGAGAAAAATGTTATTACAGTAAGATATACCAATTTAACTGGTCATGTAACTATAGATTAATATTTAGCTATTTAATTTATTCGTTTTCATTGTTCTAAAATAAAGACTTCACAAGCTTAGATATAACTAATAGTTCTGTTCTTCATGGCTGTTGCTTAAGTTGTTTTTATCTATTTGCAGTTTAAATTATTTACACTAACACTGTATATATCATCCAAATAATTTATCTAAAGTGATTTTTCATTGTACTTGAATCTCACAATTGGATATAAATTACAAGTCACAATTAAAAACTAATTCATCGATTCATTATATAGATCTCGATTTCATATTACACACATAATTTGAAGAAATGATAAAAAAATACTCAAAATTAATCACATTCATAATTTTAAAATAAAAAGTAACAGGTGTCTTAACAAAACATACAAATAAGTACAGACAAAAGGAAAATGCAAGTTTTCTAGGAACCATCAATTATCTATCAATTTTGAAAATTCAATTCTTTCTCTATATCATTTCACTACTGTAATTTTCGTTTTTAAAAATTGAAATCCCAAAAATAACTCTCAAGAAAACCTTAATGACTCTGTAACTCTCTGTTTGGAGTTTTTTTCTTTGGAATCAACACATAGAAAACCTTAATCATCCTATTAAATTCAGTCCTGTATTTGATTTGATGACTGCTACACTAATGCCACTATAGTGGGCTAGTTAAAACCATGTGTATTCCTATGTAGAAATGAAAATACTAAATACCTCAGAAATGTTTTGATTGTGGGAACAGATAGCTGAAAATGCATCACATTCAGTATTTCTCTCTCCATTTTCAGTACCTGTCGGATAAAGCTAATTAGGTGTTTTATACATCAATCATCATAAATACTAACCTTAAAGAAAAAAGATGAAAGATTCAAGCCCTGCTAATACAGTACCTCTTCTTTTGTGTATGTGTTATCTGTGATGAAGCAAAATTCTTCCACTCGAGGTGGGCACATCTCTTCGTACTTTCTTCAAGTCATAAAAGAAAAGAAAAACATCTAAGATCAATTGGGATTTAGATAAAAAATAATAATAGAAATGATATCTTAAATTATTATACTTATCAGCATCTCCAAATACACTCAATCAAAATCAAAAATTGCATGAATAATATTAGAGCTCCATTATATATTTACGAATGTCCAAACAAAACATCATTACCATCATGTTAGCAAAACTATAGAGAGAATAATGAGAAGAAATTACACTATGAAAAACCAGTAAATACTGAGATTATACATTTAAGGGCATTTCATTTTTATCATTTTAAGGAGAAGCATCAAGATGTACGCATGACTTTGAGCCAGGAAACTTCTATCTTAACCACAACCAAAGTTTAGTACTTACGATGCAATCAGCATGCTAGTAACACCCAGCAACTGTAGCCTTTGCTTCTGAATGAATTTAGTTGAGAGATACCGATCAATGAGGTTCACTGTCAGGTAAAGAGCGTCTGGAACCAATCTGTATTCCTCAGAAACCTGAAGAGGGGTATAGGAAAATTAGAGTCTGTGTATTTCAGGAGCATGATAATGAATTTTAGATATAATTCAATCACATTTGGACTGAAAGGCAGTAGATAAAATTCATCATATGTACTCAAGTATACAAATCTACATAATGCTGCAACCACGGGACTAACCTCCACAAGCCAATCCACCAGAATGCCACGCATACTTGGATTAATATCTGTCTGCAACTTCTCCATGTAGTTAGACAATGTTTTGCTTTTAAGCTGGAGAGATTTCACCAAAACTCACTGTCAATTTTTTTTCCAGTGAAAGTTTTATTCTCTTAGCATTAAAAGAGTGTTACTTTGAAAGTTCTCTCAACAAGCAATATTAATGTTATAACAATACTATTATGTACTAAGTAAATTATTTTCTCTGATATCCAAGAATACTTGTTAACAGTGGATGTTGTATTCTGGAAAAACTGTATTATAATGCAGACAGACTGTGACAATAGCAGAAAGCAGCAGTTTAGGTTTATATAACTATTCATAATATTGTTTAACAGAAAAGCTACTGAAATTGTCAACAGTTACATTAACTAATAGTATAGTAGCATCACATCAGGGAAAAAGGAAATTACATCACTACATCACAAACCTCTGTGACTCGAATGTTATTGTACATGTCAGAGGCATAACAACTCCAAATTTGAGGATCCTTTAACTCTGAATCAATGTCCACTATAGCAAGGGAGTTTGAGGTTATTGGCTTCTCAGAAATCACATCTATATCTGTATAATCCAACAAGAGAACAAAACAGTAAGTACAGGATCCTGACTTAGATAACTAATTTTATTCAAGATCAAACAAGCAATCACGTAACATAACACTGTAACTCTTTGAACTAGAAAAATCTTTATATAAAACTACTAGTATTTGCGTTCTTCAACTAAATCAATGTCTACTCTGTATAGAGTAAATAAAGTGCTTTTTTATGTTATATTGCAAAAAGTTCATTTGTACAGTTAGTGATTTAGTATGTCATATTACGCACCTAAATTCTGTTGCTTAAAGTTAGTAGCACTTGAGATCATGGAAAAACCATTTTTTGAAGAGCTCAGAAGTTCATCAGATTTCACAGAATCTTGCATTGACGGCTTGGTGCATGGTATAACACGTTCACTTATGGTGTCAATGGATTCTACCATCCTTATTGTTGATAAATCTTCAGCTAACTTTGCTCCAACATTCTCTTGTGTTGATGAGACTTCAGAGGAAACACCTGAAGCTACTTTTGTGCTTTTCTTTGTATAAACTCCTTTGGCCTACACAATAGATGGTCAACCAGCATCACCAACATAACCTAAAAGATTTTCATACTTTTTTGAGTTTACAACTTTGTAGAATTATAGATATTATTTTGTGATGAGAAAATAAAGGATACAGGATCAAATGTTTTTATACTTTCTAAGGAGAATAATTCAACAGAAAAAAAATGTTTACTTCCCATATCACTACAGTTGTAAAATATTCAAGATTTTAGATCTATCTTTGATGACAAAGTGCGTGGTAAGTGCGTGGTGCATGCTTACCGTAAATTTTGATGCCTCAGGACACTTATCAAGTGATTTTGTGCAAACATTTGTTACATCTGTAAGAACTGCCCTTCTCTTATTTTGAATAAGAGCGGGAACAACCACAGAAGTTTGGTCTTCAGAAGTGGCTGCTCTTTTGGAATTTGCTCGAGGCATGTTTTTCTGTTCATTTTTAGAGGAAGGTCTTGAACGGGGAGGAATTCCTCTCAAGGCTCTAGTCTTTGCTCTGGTGACTCGGATTGAACGTTCTTCATCTTTGGCACACGTCTTATTTACTTTATCCATTGCTTGTGCCTCGAAGAAGAGCAACCCAATTGTCACAAATGAAAATCTAGCTCATACCTGTTTTTCAAACACCAATTTAACATCCATTCATAGATAATACCAACATATAAGAAAAAACTGCATAAGAATAGTCTAATGTCATAACATGATGCACAATAAAAGGCTTAATCTTTGACAAACACTATTGATTTGGTTTGAAACCACAAAACATTGTTCCACTGCGACTACACTCCCCTGCTAAGTTATTACTCATAACCGATAAAAAAAATTACAAGGAATGACCAGATCTTTTTCTTAGTATTTATTCTTTCTGCTGCCAATTTTTTCTCCAGTGTTGAATAAAAAATCCTGCTACTGCCAATAAGGTTTGGTTGCTGAGAAGAGGTGTATTGACACATTCACTCAACTCTGACACAAATACAAAACCAACCAAGCAACCACTGAAAACATTTCTCAAACAAAACGCAATCAAAAAAATCCCACATCATTTTCATTCCCTTTAGTGTTTCACTCAACTCAAATCCAAAAAAATTATCAGAAAAACACCCATATGCTTAAAATCTCCCCAAATGAAAAAAGAATTGAAATTTACGTAAATTTAACAAAGTAATGCAGTTGGGAGCAAGATCCATGTAGCAAGATAAAACACTATACTGATAAACAGAATAGGGATTTAAGAAAGAGAAAAGTAATTAGAAATAAATGGTACCTTTGAATGGGAAGTGAGTGTAGAAGAAAAGAGCAGAGTGGTGGAAGGAGAATGAGAGTGGTTGATATATTATATGCAGAGGAGCGTGAGTGAGAGCGGGCGGGATAGGGACACAGTTCAAAACTTGAAAAGTTGCGATCTTTCACCTTTTCTCATCACGTCAAATAAATCAAGTAATTGAAATTCTGAAAAAGACAAGTTTTGTTAGTGTAACACTAATAATTTTCCACAACATTTATTATACAGAGATAAAACTAATAATATTATTAATTGTTAATTACGATGCTCTTATATATTTTGTTTTTTAATTTAATTTAAATGCATGTATAATGGAAAAAAATTATACCCGTGTAAACTAGTTTTATATTATCATTCAATTTTTCATTATTACATATTAATTTTTGTAATCGTTACTTCAAAGTCGTGTCAAAATTGTTTCCATTAAGTTGGAATGAAAATTGGAAATATAGTTTTTATTATGATGAAAATAAAAGGACAAATACATAAAATGTTAAATAAGATAGTTGATATAATAAAATTTGGGTTATAAAAAATTTTAAAAAATATATAAATAAGTAGTGTAATGACTGACATTTAACCAATATTTTTAAATCTATTTAATAATATTTTGTTTCTACATATATTGATTTTTTATTTGAAGATTAATGATAAAGCCAACATTATCCAATTACAACTAGTTTTTTATTTGGTGGTTTTAAGAGTGATTACAATTTAAAATTCAAGAGAACATCTTATACTGATAAAAAAATAATAATTATTATTTTAGTCATTTAATATTTATAATTAATAGGACAATTTAACAAGATTTTCTTTCCAAAACTAGTGAAGGAATTGTTTCTTCAAAAGTTAAAAAATATATATAATTTTAATTTTAAGTTAATATTTTATTATCGATTATTTAATCAGTGTTATAAATTAGCGTGTTCATTTAGGTGTGTGTAAAATTACGTTAATTACTATTTGATCAGAAAATTGCATTTATATAGTATAATTGGATTTAAATTCTTAAATAATTTATTGAATTTATGAAAGTAATTTTTTTTGTTATGAATAGTGGAATGTATCCAAATTTTATGGTAAAAAAAAAAAAACTTAATACAGTTTTAAAAACAGTTCTTAAAAAATAGTTATCAAATGTGATATTATAAGAAAATGTGTATTTAAAAAACAGTTATAAAATATGCATAACCATTATTAATGGTTATAAATATTATTAACAAAATAATTTCGTTTTGAATTATACTGAGGTGTCTCACCTAAAAAAAATTATAACCTTCAATTTCAATTTAATTTTTTTTATAATTTTATATGTTTATCCCTTGTTACAACCATCAAAATGGATATAAAATCAAGATAAATTCAACCATAGTAAGTTTAACCAAAACAAGTCAAACATAAAAACATTTTTATAATAAGTCAAAAAAATAAATTTTAATGAGTTATAAAAATTATTGTTCTATTTTTTGTGTGGATTCTTTTAAAAGATAAACACACAAAATTGAGATGAATAACTCACCAACAAATTATATAAAAGATCAAAATATTTCATTCAATCAATCCAAAAATTTAAGTATTTTGAATCTTTATATATTTTTCATTTTGCTCATTTTTATTAAATATAAGATTTCTCAAAAAAAAAATTGTAAGACATATATGTGACACTTGGATTCCTAATATCTATAATGCTTATAATAATACACAAATCATTTCACTTTTCTTTCTATAACAAAATATACTACAATTCACATATTGATATACACATTTCATTCATATTTTGTCATTATTTATAACAAAATACAATAAGCTACTCATGTTTAACGTACACAACTCATTTTCTTATTGATTACTTTTAACAAACACATTGATTTTGGTAAGTAACTTTTTATTGCAATAATTTATTGTTTTGTAATTACTAAAAAAACGTAAAGATTATATATATATATATATATATATATATATATAAACTTCAAGTCATTTATGTGCTGAGAAACAACAAAAAGAAATAGAAAAGTTAGTCATTTTAAAGTAATTTACATAAATTAATTTTACAATTATAAATAAATATATGTATATTTCATTATTATCTTATATAATAACATGCATATATTAAAGTGATCTTCTACTATTTAAATATATGTTATTATGCACAATATCAAAATACCAGATATGCATGTTATTATATATTGATTAAATATATGTAGTTTTTGTCTTTCTCTTTCCCTTAAAAGTCAAAATAGTGCATAATTTAAAATATGATGTATACTACTACTTTAATTAAGTTAACATAGATCCAATCAATAGGTGACCCATATCACAATCACCAAACCAAAGTGAAATTCTTAGATATTTTTTTTTTATTTCTTAAAGAATAATTTTATACATTTAATATACCTAGATTTAACTGATGTAAACTGGAACAAGTTGTTGATGATAATATTGGTTTGAATTTTAAACTTTTTTTCTTTAAATTTAAATCAATAATTTTTTTCTTATATTCCATTTAAATTCACACGTGAAAACCCATAAACAAAAGTACCTGTATTTAAAAAAAAAACATTATGTCTATAATTTTGTCTCATTGGTAAAAAACAATAAATAATTTTATTAATTAAATAATTTAATTACAATAAAATTAATACGATTAAAAAATAAAAATTATAAAAGAAAAATATGTTAAAATATTAAAAAAAATAGGAATATTTATATTTAATATCTTGCTACAGTAAAGGAAAAATACAAATATTTTGATAATAAATAATATTAAAAATTAGTATAATTAAAATTTGTCGTTAAAATTTATTTTATTATTAATTGTTTATAACTTATTATAATTTATTTTATTTTACTGTTGTTTGAATATCAGGAATTTATGAAGGGACTTTGAATCTTAAAAACGTATCTAGTTACGGATAAAATGTAATTATTTATAAATCTCGTCCAACTATAATTATTTACAAATATGTTTCTTTAATAATTACTATGGATGTTACCGTATAAAATATCTACAAATTTCAATAACAAGTAAGTAACAATTATCTACGAGAGATCTATCTATGATTTTTTTTTATAGGTAAGATGCAGGTAATTTGATTTGTCTACAAATTTCAAATATTGTCTATGAATTTTGGCAAATATTGTCTATGAATTTTGGCAGTAGTCAATCGTCATTTTTCTTGTAGTGATTCACGATAATAATATCTTCAATTGTATCTCTTATGACATCGAAGTAATTTGTTATAACTTTGCACATTCTATAATACCTAAATTAAGAATGTCTCAAAAAAAACTAGTATATTATCTATTACAAGCACTTTTGATAATTTAACCTCAACTTTCTATATGAAGATATTTTCTTGTACCTATTTTTTAAAGCTTGATGCAATAATCTCCTTTTAACTTCTTACCATTTGTTATCTTAATTTATGTGATTTGAACTATAAATAAAATTATAATATTTATTTTCTTAAACGAATTTCTTTACATAATACCATGACCATAACTCGTCCACAATATAATTCCAAACACATTCATACATTTGATACACCTTAAAACAATAATTATGTGATTATACTCTCAAACTCATAAACATATATTTTACAATTTAACATAGTATAAAAGGGAACAATTATATCTGAACAATTATATGTTTGGGTGTGATACCCTTACTTGAGCGACTATCTTCATCAAATAAGGGAAAGTTTCTTCCTCGGACTATGAACCATTGCTTAAGGGATACCTTATTTCACCTAGGCAATACCTTATTTTGCTTGAGAGAACTTGTGTCGTTTCAATGATAATGGTTTCACGAGAGAGAATATGTATCTAGTCTTCTCCTCATTTAAGCATTCAAACGAGCGTCTAAACTCTAAACTCATAGTGAAAAGTGAATCAATACCGACTTTAGTCCCTTAAGTGTTACATTATTCCTTGTGCGATGTGACTTGTTGTTTCAAGTTACTAATCTAAAAAATTCATTTAAAAACTCATAGCTTGAATTACTTAAGCAATTATCTTGTCTTCGTTAAACATGCATGGTATTTTATATATTAATTTCATAATGTAAAGACTCTAAATCTTTTTTATATGATATATTTTTACTCATAATTACTATCATTTTTATCTTCTTTACAAAATTTAAAATTAATATAAAATACTTTTATTATTAAATATATTAAGACGTTTTGTGACTAATTAGTCCTTAAGTAGATAAATTTATAATTATATAATATTATTAAATAACATTTTATACATAAAATATATAATTATTATTTAAATAATATAAAATTTATTAATCAAAATAAAAGTTATATGTAATTATCTTATTTATAAAAAAAATATTAAATATATTACTTTATTTAATTATATACTTACAAATAATTTAATTACTTTAATTAGTATTTTACATTTTAATATTAAAATAATTACAATCAGTAATAAGGACTAAAAAACACTAACAAAATATTAAAGATTTTAAAGTAACAAAAAAATTTAGAAAAACTAAAATAAGACAGGAGAACATTTATAAGATTTTTAAGTTAATTACTTTACATTAATTTTAAATTATGTAAGGATAACAAAACAAGAGAATAATGATTGTTTATGTTCTATATAATTTTAATATATTAAAATCACTATTTTTAAAATATAAATCATATTTTATTATTGTTAAGATATTAAATTTCAATTTATTGACATATTAATTTTTTTTAAGATATTTTACACGGACAACATTGAGGGGAACCTTTGGAATTATCAATCGATGAATCTCATTAGAATTATTTCTCCTTTTGACCAAAGCATGGAAAAAAACTGTAATTCGATCTCTATCTTTGAATCATAACATCTTAGACATTTCTTTCCAAAACAAATATTAATCATGAAGAGCATGATCAAGCTCCTCCTTAGCACTCTTTTATTGACAGAGAAGTCCATCAATATCAGACAAACTAAATGTCTCTAAGTTTTGTTGAATACCAAGGACAAGACCTTGCTTAAGAAAAATTGCATTGTGAACATTACGAAAAGAATTTTTATTTCCGTCTCGGAGTTCAATTTTCAACTTTTTTAACTTATATGTTGTAAAATAAACATAGGACAACCAATAACTTTATTAGCCCAAGAATCATAAATAAGCTTCATACATGAAGTGTCTTGAAGCCACATAGAAAATAAACAAAAATTGCTAACCTTCCTCAAACAATATTTAAAGGACATACAAGAAAGATCATTAATATTAATTCAATCAAGGAATTCATTACAAGAAACTTGATTAGAAGTCACCCCTTTACAATCATTCGCCGATAGCACAACATTAAAATCTCTCATAATACACGAGATTTAGTATATTTTAAATTATGAATAATTATTTTTAAAATTTTGATCACAAACGAGATTGTGACAATAAAAAAGCTGTCACAAATTATGAATCCAAAATTACCATTCAACACATACTAATGGCGTTTTGTAATAAACTAAAAAGAACAAATTTTCAAATTTAACAACTTAACAATAACTTAAATTTAGGAAGTGAAAATAAAAAAAAACCCAACTTTAAGAGTTAACATTGACATTAAGAAAAAAAGACCTTGTTATGAATTACGTACAATAAAATTCAAAATGGTTTTAAATTAAGATTAAGAGGGGAAAAAAATAGTCTTTAACTATCTCTTGCAAAATCGACTCCATGATCATTGTGAATGCATCTTAAATTGTTAGAACTTAAAATTTATGTTGAATTTAAATTAGTGAATAATTATTACAAAGTGCTGTTAAAGAAATACTTTTAGAATATTAATTAAAAATTGTTAAAAATGATACGAAGACAATTAAAAAATTATAACAAAGTATACTATTATACAGTTTCATAATTTTTTTATCATTTAACTAAAACTCTTAGACTAAGGGTGTTTGACCCAGTTTATTTTTCTTTTTTAAAAATAGCTTTGAAGTTAAAGCTAAAATTTAGAACGCAAAATGACAAGTACAACTTGTTTGTCAATCTTTTATAGCTAAAATATCCCTTTTAAGTAAAAGTTATTTGGTAATTTTTTATAAAACTTAAAATGTTAATTTATTTAAAATAAATTATTTTTAAAAATTAAAACTATATTATAAAATACAAATAATATTGCGAAAAAAATAATTTACAAAAAAAATTAATAATAAAAATATTACGTATAAGTGTTTAAATTTTTTTATACACGTCAAAAGTTACTTCAATTAATAATATTTTATTTTAGTGACGATTTACAGATAATATACATTGATTGCAAATGATAAAATATTTAATATATTATATTTTGAGTGTTATATTATACTGAAAAAGACAACCACAACACAGGTATGGTAGCATAAATAAACACACACTTGAAAACTAAGTTAGGAAATTATCTTTTTCAATACTTAAATCTATTTTTAAATAGAAAAATGGGTTATGAAATAATGATGAATGTTAAAACATCTTTCTGCATTGGTATATGTGTAACATAGTTATTCTCCTTTTTCTCCAAGAAAAAAGTATAGAATCCTAGTTATGATTTTGACAAGTACAGTAAAATATGGTTGAAAAACCTCTCTATACTCTCTTGAATCTTGCACATTACAATTTTCTGAAAGATATGTTTTTCAACATGCCTCTGCTGAGAATAAAGTTTGTTTGGTGCTTTAGTGAATCCAATTTGTGTTTCCACAATGAGGAGTTTTGGAACTGTGGGATGACTTTCTGGTTTGCTCCAAAAGGATTGAAACAATTGTATCGGACATGAATTAATAATACAACATAATAAATATGTGGTAAGAAAGCAGTTATAACTAATGTTGAATGAGTCAAATACTTTGAAATACACTCCCATGATATCAGGAAGTCACTATACACATGACTTGAGGACCACTACATACGTCTTAGTGAACTGATTATCTGGTCCACATAAGTGGAGACCCAAGTCAACCTATAAGGAAAACTTCTGAAGGGGAAAAAATACGTTTTTCATATTATGAGAGAACAAAACTAGACACTAGCAATGACTTGAGCGTCGGAGTGCAATCGCAGGTACCCCTACCGACCGGACGGAGCACACACGTAAGAGAGGAAGAGCTTCGAAAGATTTGGAGACTATCAGCACAACAGCGAATTGTGTATTCAATGGACAAACATTACTTAGGTCCCGACATCCACACAGGCACACCAATCATTCCAAAGGGATAGCGTATGCTTATATGATCTCATCAACACCCTCTCATGAGTAAACCTATAACAAAAGAAATCACTCAAAAGATATATGTCAATTCTCTTTCAGGTTTAACATTGATGAAATGGATTGTTACATATAAGTCTGTATCTAAATTATGAAAAAAAGTGTGTGATTTCATTTGGGTATGCGAGGAAGTGTGAATCACAAACAAAGTGGTTTGAATTATCGAGAATGGTTAGAAAGTGAATGAGAATGATAAAGAAACATGCAAAAGAAAAGCACTCATGAAAAAGTAAAAGAAATCACCTCAGAAGATCAAACAGTTCAGTTGCCACAGTTTTGAAATTCGAAAGCTCAGTGTTGGGTCTCGTTCCAACTGCGATCCTTCATGCACCCACCTTCAATATGTCCTCCAACACCACCATTTGGATCATGCAAAGTTCTTCAACATATATAACGTCACAAATTTATGTGCATGTTTTTCAAAAACTCAAGTTCAATAGTTATATACAGTAGCAGTTTTTCTATTTCTGTTGTTTATTTTTCGAAGATGTTTGAAATAATTTATACATGACTTTATAAACAATATAAGATAGACACTTTCATCCTGCCTCTCTATATCTTCATCTTCCACCTTCATAAATTTTCATATTTCTAAAAATATTGTTCTTACGTAATCTAGAAGTCTTTTTTCAATTTAGCTTTCAAATTACATAATCCAGAAACATTTTTCTAAGTTGCATGATTACTTTATGGATTACATAATCCGGAAGCCTTTTTTAGCTTCTAGATTATGTAATCCAAAAGTATTTTTTCAAATGTTTGTCCGGATTACATAATTCAGAAACTACTCTATAGGGATTGCATAAGAAGGATAAAAATATATTTTCATATTTTATATGAGAATGGCAGAAGAACATATGGATGTGCAATGAGAAAGAGTATAACAGATATAGTTTTTCAAAACTCGCTAAAAGAACAAAAAATGAACAAAAAAAAGCTTTAGAAAAACTGAAATCAAGCTTTGAAAATTTGAGAGAAAATAAAAATATATTTTACCCAAAATAATATTAAAAAAAATAGAAATAAGAATCAAAAGGTGTGAGCGAAAGTGCAATACAATTACCAAATTTAAAGCCATGTAGAGATGAAGTTGAACACGATGATGATTGAGAGAAAAGCTTTGTAGAAGTGTCTATTAGCAACAAGAGCTACACTGTTCTTCATTATTGGGAGGTCGTAAACGAGAGTCATATTGGGCCAGAAGAGCCCAAAATTTCTCTCATAAGTTGGGCCGGGCTTTAAATTTTCATCAAACAAAGCAAAAATGTAGGTATCAAAAGTCCGGTTGGGCATGAGTGGGGTTCCAATCCCAGAATTGACGTGTCGTATGAGATTTCCATTGTACTCAGAAGCAGTCTTGGGGTCAACACCGAATTGGGCCGGATCACCGAGGGAGGGCCAGCCCGTTTCGGCAATGACGATCTCAACATCCTCAAAGCCCAAAAGCTTCAGCGCCGAATAAACAGCGTCAAGTTGCGCGTCCAACATGTTGGTGTATCGGAGTTTGGTGTTGTCGTCAAAAACAACACCTGAATCGCTCCGAAAGAGTGCATAATCAAGGTTGCTGACAGAGGTACCAAAAAAAGGGTAAGGGTTAACCATGAAAGGTGCATTGGAAGCTTTGAGAAAACTGAGCATTGGTTTGATGACGTGCGTGTCGTAGCCTTGTCGGAACTTGGCCGTTGAGGGGGGGCTTGAGTTTGACAAAACGCCCAGAGAGTGTGGAGTGGAGACTTTAACGTTGTTGTCCAGGGATGCTGTGACGAGGGCCACGTGAAGGGTTTGCATGGCGGGTACGAGGTTGCTGATGAGGAGTTTGTTGGCGGTGGACAGCACTTCGTTGCCTACGAGGATTCGGATTAGTTTGGTGGCGGGGAGGAACGGTTGGACGTTGGTTTTGACCCATTGTTGTGCGAAGGTTAAGTTAGTTATTTGGGGGATTTGGTCGTTGGGAACAGTTATGGTTACCTCTATGCCAGTGTTGGCAAAAGCGTGTAGAATTTCAGGGTTGGCGTCGAAGATTCTCACCCTGTTGATTGTGGTGGATTTGGATAGGAACTTTGCTACCTTGGAAGGTGGAGGAAGGTTGCTAGCCACTGTTCCATAATTAACACCGATTTTTGCTGTTGCTTCTGCTTCTGTGAGATGTTAAAGATATCAGATGATGAATGAGAAGAATATATAGTTGAAATAATGGAATGGGCTTACCTTGGATTAGAGCTAATGTAACAAGAAGCATAGTTGCATTGAGTATTGAAGCTACAAGAGGGGTTTGTTCCATGGTTTCCTAGATTTGATAGAAAAAGTAGTTAATGGATAATGGTTAGTTAGTTAGTTGAGTCTATGATGAAGTAAATTTGAGATGCTTTGCTTTGGGTTCCGGTGAGGGGACATCTTTTTCTACATGTTTGCTTCTCTTTTTTCTTTCTTCTGGTTCAAGATTACATAAATACTCATACTAGAATTTAGTAAAATCATTATAAACTCTCTTATTAAAAAAAAAAACAAGGTAATCAACACATAATCACATAATCATGAATCAACTGCAGAAAATAAACAACACAATATTTAACGTGATTCGGTCGTTAATTACAACCTACATTTACACGAACAACTATTAAGTTTTCATTTTATCCTATTGCACACCAATTACAAGTACAATGATTAAACATACTCATTATGTAGTATACATAATGTCTACTCAACCCAATCCAATTATTTTTGCCTTCATACCCAACATCATATGCACTTAAAAATTCAAACTTTAAATCTGAACAATAGTTTTGAAAGTAAATCTACTCATTAAGTTTGAAATGCATTCGGCATAAGAAAATAAGTTGTTTTTTTTTAGAACTCAAAGTAGGGTTTTAGTGAAACTTGTTATAGAATTCATAGTTTATATTTTATATTAATCTATGAGTGTAACGAAAGTAAACAGAGACAATGGAATAATCTTTCCTTGGGAGGATGAAGAAGGTTTTGTCAAATTGTACGTAGAAAGACTCTCCTAAGAAGCAATCTTGGTCTTTTAACAAACATATAAAAAACAAAAAAGGAGAAAGAAAGTAACATAGAAATAATGATTCATTCCATCCTCGAGAGCAATCTCAAGAGGGTGTTATTTTCTTCTTAAAAATATTATAAGCAAAAATAATCTTAATCACAGTTATTTAACCAATATTTTTAGCCTAATTATTAATATTTTATTACTACATATATTGATTTTTTTTTATTTGAAGAGTAATGTTCAGGCAACACTAATAATAATTACAAGTGGTTTGTTTATTCCTTGGTTTTAAGAGTGATTATAGTTTATGTGAAAAATTTATTTCATAAATAATTTTCTAACATTTTATTTAGTTATTTAAAATGTAAATTGAATAGGACAATTCAACATAACTTTCTTTTAAAAAAATTGTGAGGAAATTTGTACTTTAAAAGTTTAAAAATATTCATTCATATAATATTAAATAAAACTAATATTTTATTGTTGACTATTTCATCAGTCTAATTTATAAGTTAGTATTTCGGCCTTTACTGCATGCAACTATTTGTTTTATGAATATTACATTTATATAGTATACTTGTATTTAAATTCTTAGAATATAAAGTTACTATTTGTTTTCATGTATATGACATTTACATAGTATAATTATATTTGAATTCTTAAATTCATTCAAAAAAATGTCTATATATTTTTACATGTATTTTCCATTATAACTAGTAAAAATACATACGTTAATTATCTGCATATATATTCTTTATGAGGTAATGGAAAATAAGGAACATAAAAAAAATTGTGTAGAAGAGTAGTTTGAATAGTTATATTTTGTAGATGTTTTTGAGAAACTTTGTTTATATTTTAAATAGTAATATGTTTATAGGATTATGTTAATATTATAAAAAGTGAATTTATATGTTTGTATTTCTTTGAATACCTGTTTTGGAGATGTTACAAATTTGAAATGTTATAGTTTAGGTATTGCTTGATTGGTTGACTTGAAATTACATCAATTTTTCAACAAAGCGATTGAAAATCTATTTATGGAATTTCTTTAGTGGGCTAAGCAACAAACCAACGTATACATGTTCCAGGCTCCTTCTTCCTGTACCTTCATACTTTATTAGGACACCCATACAAAATATGAAAAATGTTTTTTCTTTTAATAAAAAAATAAATTAATCTTAAAATTTTACCTTCTTCCGTCCTCAATTACGACACTTTCCAAGCACCTTATATTGGTTTGTTACTGATATTAACATTTTTTTTGTTTTTTAAAAATATTTTAAATTATATAATCAGATATTTTTAGATTCAGAAGTGTTCTCTAAATTTATAAAATCCATAACTAATTTAATATATATATATATATATATATATTTCAAATTATATAATCTAAAAATTAATAAAAAATCTTGATATGTTAACATCTAATATTCTACTTTCGTTTTACAACTAACAATATTATTATTATTATTATTTTACATCTAACAATACTATTATTTTAATATTTTTTATATTATTTAATTATAATTTTGTTTTATTATATATATTTTTTAAACCATCACATTTGTACATCAAGTTGTCAAAACATAATTTTTCAAAAGAGAAATAATTTTTAGATTATATAATCTGAAAATTAATTCCAATTTTTCTTTTAAATATTTAATCTAAAAGTTAATTTAAATTTAATTTTTTTAAAGATATGTAATCCATAATATAAATTATACCAGAATATTAACTTTTTATGGGTGCTGAGATACAAGAAAAGGCAACCCATGTTCCAATAGTCATATTGATCTTAATAATCAATAAGAATTCCAACCTTCATGAAAAATTCAAATGGGGTTCATCAATTTCTGTTTGTTTATTTCATAATTTCATGTTGTAACTCATTCTAAAATAATTTGTCATTAGTCCCACTTTTTTATTTTGTACTAATTTCAGTCATTAATGTTAATTATCAATGCTAAAGCTGAAAATTTACCTTGTTTTTGTTTAATAATTAGTGGGTAAATGTCCAACCTTTATACATTTAATTGATTGTCCAAATGTGAGGGGATTGTAAATTGAATTTAACTAGTTAACGACAAAATTTATGAAGAGATGTAACAGTGATTATAAACCCTAACCAATTTATCTTCTATATACAACAATAATGGATGAGAAGCTTTGAGATTTGAAGAACATGGGAGAGAGATGAGGCACTTCGTGATAAAAGAAAAAGAAGAAGAATTGTACTATGAATCTGAAAAAAAAAATTACTAAAATTTTCTTTATTATTTATTAGTTATTTGATATGCAATATTTCTTTTATTTATTTTTATTAGGTGCTTTTTTTCATAGAATATCCAATTATATGCTACACCTTGAATTATAGTTTAAAATTAAATCACAGTGTGACATTCAATTTATATTACAAAATGACCACAACATGGATATGTCCCACAATTTCATAATGTGTAAGTTGTTGTTTTGACCATGCACAAACCGATCTTTATTAGAATTGTGGTTTATGCCATAAAAAAATGTTGTATAATTCGATGTGTTTTTTTATTATGATTCATCGGTTAATAATTAAATGTTATTTTACCAAAACAGTTCAATACCTCTATTGCTGAAATAATAGTATAACTAGCAGTATAATAGTTTTTTTGACCATGATAAGGTTATTTATTTTTGTTTTTACCAAAATGGGGTCCGTTTAAAAAAAATTACAAATTTAGGCAAGTCGTGCCAATTCGGCACGACTTTATATGCAGAAATCATTCCAATTAGGCACGACTTCTGCCATGTCATACTGAAGTCGTGCCAACTTGGCACGACTTCTGCCCCGTCATATTGAAGTCGTGCCAAGTTGACACGACTTCTGCCACGTCATTTTTTTTTTCTTAATTTTTTTGTTTATATATTGGATAGTAAGTTATGTAATGTTAAAAATTAATTTGATACATAATTTTCTAAGAGTGTTAGTTTTAAGAAACAAAGAATTGGATAATCGTGTATGGATCATGTTTGACGGTAATGTAATACAATAACTTGATTATGTGATTAATTAAAAAATGAAGAAAATTGTTATTGAATTTGGAAACAAATAGATAAATGAAAAATTATTATATTTGGAAAATAAATAGCAAATTATTGTTGTGAATTTGCAAAATAAATAATTTGAGAAGTATTGATTTTACAAAACACGTAATGATGAGAAGAAATTAATTTTTAACATTACATAACTTACTACCCAATATATAAACAATAAAATTAAAAAAAATTTAATTATGACGTGGCAAAAGTCATGCCAAGTTGGCACGACTTCAGTATGACAGGGCAGAAATCGTACCAAGTTGGCACGACTTTAGTATGACATGGCAGAAGTCGTGCCTAATTGGGACGACTTCTGCATATGAAGTCGTCCCAATTAGGCACGACT
>Ga0123342_1001666_pt1 | contig 37428 bp, 28 predicted proteins | sample Turbeawhitnodule_FD_89960 | JGI IMG/M metagenome (GOLD analysis project Ga0123342, IMG submission 89960) | Root nodule microbial communities of legume samples collected from Mexico - Turtle bean Mexico white nodule | ecosystem: Host-associated > Plants > Roots > Nodule | place: Mexico: Nepantla...
AACTAAAGAAGGAAAGAATCAATAATTAAATACTAGAATCATAACACACAAAGATAAAATAAAGGTTATTCCCCTCTATAAAGAGAAATAACTGATAATTAGAAAAGACACCCAATTATTCTTTTCTATAAAGAGAAACAACTGATAATTAGAAAAGACTCCCAATTAATATTAGGATCCTTTTGTAACTCTGGTATCCGTATCCTTTAATAGCTCATCTTCAGTATCAATGTGGATAGACTCACATTTTTGTGATCAAATTTCTAGTACAATTTTCTTCCTAAGCAAGCCTCACACAATCATGTGGACATAGTCACACCCTTGTAGTAAGATCTTTGGTACAATTTTCTAAATGAACGTTTCTCCCACGTCTATGTGAGCACAACCTTACCCTTGTGGTTGAATCTCTTTTACTATTGTTTATAATGGTGCCCCTCCCACACAATGTGGATACAATCAATTTTTTGTGTTCAAACCTTTGATACATTTTTCTTTACTAATGGGTCTCTCACGCACCAATGGGACCAAAATTGACTTCTATACATGCACGTCTCCCACACCTTAGTGGGCACAATCACTTCTCTATGATTGAACTTAGAATGCATTTTATTTTCTCACCTTATTTGAGTGAAACCACACTCAAATGGCTTTAGAAGGAAGGAAAACTAGATAAAAGTTGGTAAACAAAATAATTACATAAGTCATGAATATCTTCTTTATTGAACTTTATGTATGCAAGATATTTATATTATTTCATATGTTGATGTTCATCAATATTTGTCATATAAAATACCTATAAATGGAAAAATATAACTACTTATGTTCATACACATAATAAAATACTACTACTTAACTTCACATTTACAAACTCAATCATAACTTGAATTTGGAAAATAGTTAAACTAATTCATTTTAGTATATTATAAAATCTATCTTGTCTCGTATTTGTATTTTCTTTACTTAAAAATGAAGGATTGGTACACTACTTTTTCAAGATCAACTTGTGATTAAAAACTTGTCAATTTGTCTATTACTAAACGTTTTACATTCTTTTGTTAATCATTGAGTATGCTTAGCATGGTTTCAAACCTTGGACATCTCTACCTCAACTTCACACCTTGATCATCTCTTCGTCGATTCCACACCTTGATCATCTTTATCTTGGCTTCATGCCTCAAGCACCTTTAGCTTGATCGTTCATGCCTTGAACATCTAAAACTTAGCTAAACATCTCTAGCTTCACTTCATGTCTTGAATATCTAGATCTTCTTTACACCTAGAATATCTCTAAAGACTTTTGGCTAGTACTAAATAATGTACTTCAATCAGCCTAAATAAGTTGTTTGTAATTATGTTATTAGACTACAAAATAAAATAAAATTAATGGGGGTTATTTTTGGTATTTTCGGCAGTTTTAACCTCCATTAAGTGAGTTGCCCGCAATTTGATTTTCTCCTAGAAGATCCAGCTAATGGATTACCGACGATTTTGTAAGGTTGAGTTAGGCTTAAAGTCCACTTTTTAATATGGTATTAGAGTCATCTAGAAGTTATCTTGGTGAGAATTTGTTGAACTTATCATATCACTCAATATCATATCATTATCGATCCACCCATAAATATATAGTTCGCCGCACGAGTTGGAAAATCTCAACATGAGGATGTATGTTGAAGATGTGACATTGATTAGATATAAAAATATTTTACAATATATAAGTGAATGTAATTCTCATCTCATAAACAAATTTTGTAAGATTAAGTTAAAGTTAAAATTTATTTGTAAATATAATATGATTCATATACTTATATTTTAAATCTTTAAATCATTCATATATTTTTTTACTTGAATGTCATATAATTTTCAGGATTTTCATTTGGTGTTATAGCTCATATTCTCACGTTCCATATTTTAACAAGAAGGTTATCATTTCCAAAAATATATTTTGAAACACTTGATTTTCCTACAAGAATAAATAATATTTAATATGTAATCTCAATTTATTTAGTAAAATATTTTGTACATAATTCTGCTAAATAGATTAGTTATTTTTTTAATTATACTTCTAAAATAATAAAAGTATGAATTTCATGAGAAAAAAAAAGAGAAAAAAAGAAAGAAACCCTAGGAATTGCATTGGGACCAGCACAATCCTGATGGCTGCTCTGCTTTCTGTTCTTCTTCTTTTCTCTCCTCGAAAACACAACCGACAACCTCGTCCTCAAAATTAACATTGAAATTCAAAATTACTAAAATTAAGAAAAGAAAAAAAGGCACGTGTCTTCCACGCCGCCACCAATAACTATCTTCTCTCTCCTCTCCTCACCGTCAACGCTCAAACACCAACCCGTTCCCCTCTCCGAACCGGAATGGAGGTTGGGGTCTTCGATCTGAACCCGAACCCGGTTCGGGTGAAGCGGAAAACCCTTGAGGCCATGCTGGAACAGTGTCAGAGAGCCCTTGAACTCGTCAATGCTTCCGATGGACAACACCAAGAACAAGAAGAGGAAGAAGAAGAAGACTCTGACGAATCGCATCCTTCCACGCCCCCCGATCCAGAAACTGATCAGGCAATTACTCTCTTTTTTCTCCCTTCCAACTTAATTACTTGAAATCTCTATCCGTTAGGGTAACCGTTTTGTTGCGCGTTTCGAGTGGAGAAAACTTGCCTTTTTATGTATGACTTATGTGATGAATAAACAAAAGGCTTCTCAGTCTTGTGTTAGAGGAAAAATGAGGGTTTCTTTGATAAACGATTACTTTCAATTTTTGAAGTGAGAAAGCTTCTTTATTTTTACAAAACTTAAATGCACTTTTTAGATACCGTTTATGCCATTTTCTTATGGAAATTGAAGATTGACCCTAATAATCAGCGTAATAAAAGTTTGCATTGAAGGTCGACATTGGTTAATAGGTGAAATTCAATTTCTTGTTGAAGAACAGTAAAACGACAGTCTAATGGCGTATTTTGATTACCGTCTTAAAGGCAAAAAAAATGTTCGCTGGTACTTTCCAAAGCGCTAAAAGGATTAGTAAGATAAGTGTTGGATTGAAGCTAATGTGGGGTTAAGTTGGTTTCAACTGTTTCCCAAATATACGATTGTCCTATTTTTTGTGCTAATCCAAACAACCATTTATAATAAAGGTCTTTTTGTGTGTGTTTTGACACTAGCCTTTCGATCTTCTAGATGTAGTCATTGTTAGTGCTGTGTTGTAAATTGTTGTTGATGCGATGTGTATTGTGCATGCTTGATGATTTGTTAAGAAGGATGTTAATTTTTTATTTGGGATATTCCTTAATAGCATGGCATGTTGTGTGCTCCATGCAGTTGTGTGACCTAATCAAATCTAGAGTAGAATGCCCTGACTTCCTTGAAAAGTTGGAGTATGCACAGGCATCAGTTTCTCTCAATGCAGCTGGTACCAACTCGTGCAAATGTTCTCTTTTTGTTTGGGTCTTTACTTTTAGAATGCTAATGAAAAATGCTTGGTCTGTGGCAGAAGAAGGTAATTCTTGGGATTTTGTAAGCGAAAATGATCTTTGGGAAGGTGAAGACGCTAACTTAGACCAAGAAGATTATGTCCTTGTTAAACAAGAAGATATAGTGGAAGGAATTGCGTGCTTCATGGCTGCATATTTGTTGTCCCTCAAGCAAACCAAGGTTTGTTATCCTTGTATTTGTTATTTCAGACGCTCTACATTACCCATGAAATTATGGCCTAAGTAGATGTTACTCTCAATTGTGTTACTCTTCTGCTATAATCTGAAAAACGTGAAAGTCTAAATCTGTTGACTTAAAAGCACCTTCTGAGTTCTGATATGCCTATATAACGGACACTGCATATGCTTCTCGGTTAGGATGCAAATTCCACAAATGGAAAAGGGCTTGTATGCTTCCTGAAAGGTTGTGGGGATTTTTCCTCAACCATTTGTGAAGTTGTCTTGTATGTTTACTACAATGCGGTTTAAGTGAACATTAGTATTTGGTGCTTTGAAATGTTTTTCTTTCCACGGTTTATAGTGAAGTTTAAAGTTTCTAATGATTATTTTTCTATAGGAAGATGTCCAATTTGTATCTGGCAAAGTTTGGGTATCAGAAAATAGTGTGCAAAATGAGTATTGAGTTAACAACTACTTCCAAATAAATTGTTTTCCTTTTGTCTCTGGCTCTAATATTGCAATTTCTGTTATTTTTAGTGGATGTGGATATTCTTGCAACCCAATTATGTAAAATATATGCCTCTTGCATTGCTTAATTCTTTGTAGGTGCTTTCCTTTCTAGTTTAAGCTTAAAAAGATCTATTCATGCTTCTTTAGTCGAAGTCATCCCTATTGAATAGTTGTTTCTTTCTTTCATTTCTCTACCACTGAAGCGGTTTTAAGAATGTCATATTACAATTGATAACAGCATATACATTATATTTAGAGGAGTGTTAACAACACACTCCTCCTAACACTTGTTATTATGATTTAAAATTTATTGGAAACTACAAAATTATGTGGAGAGGCTCAATAATAGTGGGACTTATAATTTTGTCATTCTGACAAATTTGAATTAATAATAAAGAATACATTTGAAAGTTAGAGTATGTTGCAAGATAATGTATCTGTTCTATCAACAGTTATTAAATTTTCCAATTCCAGATTCAAATCACATAAAAGTTGGAAACTCGTTAATTTTTACTTTTCTTTCACAATTTGGCTTATTAAATGTGCCCTATTTCATTATTTAAATGTTTTATTTTCATTCTTCTGAAGCACGAGCTTTACACTTCTACTCACACTATGCACTGTATTTGGCTATTCTATTGCTCTATTCCTAGTCTATAGATATTTAGCCTTCACGCAATCTGTTGTGGCTTAGAATTTCATTTCTTGAGATCTATGGTCATTTTTTCATTCAAATTTATTACATCGAGCACTATATTTCAACCTATTTCTTTCTGTCCCCGTATTTTACAATTTGGTAGGATTTGTGATTTACAGATAAAAAATTAGTTCGCTTATTCATAATTTGAATTGCAATTTGAGCACTGCAATAGTTTATACTTAATTATATGATCTCTGATTGTGTTTTGCTTTTTTGCAGGATTTGACCCCAAATCAACTCCAGGATGGTGAGTTTGGTTGCTTCCTCCATAATATATGGTCTTATTTATTGTTTTGTCCACAACTCCATACGTTTGAGTGGGAAATGGGGAAGAAAGTAGAAGCATCTCCTTGGCTACCGTACTCATTCTAGATAAAGTTTTGTACTCTACTTTAGACAAGTATTACCTAGATAAAAGAATGGGAAGGAATTTATCATTTATGACTTTTTTGGCGTGTTTTTATAGCTCTGAGCAAGACATTTTCTGTGAAAAAGAAAAAGGGAAAGCTTCGAAAGGCATGGGATGGGAGCAAAGTTGTTTATAATGTTGCATCATGGGGAGCTACAGCCATTGGGTAAGTGGCTTTACCAAACATCCCTGCTCTTCTCTGTAAATATTAAGGAATTGATTAATGTTCAACCTAGCTGATGCTAGACCTTTGAAATTGCATGATCATGATGCTTATCTATGCAGTTGGCTACTTCCTGTTAGTATAACTTTTGTTGGACACTGATTCTGAGTTTAAACTGTTGTCAATTTGTTTTTTTATTTAGCAAAGTGCAGAAAAAATTAGTGTGATTCTTTTACCCTCTTTTCAGGTCATTGTTTCATTTGTATTGATTACTTCCATTTTTTTTTCTCATGAAAGGATATATCAAAATCCTATTATTGCAAGGGTTGCAACTAAAGCATTCTGGACTTCTTGCCAAGTTATATCAAAGCTACTCTGATCAGCCGATGCAGTTTGGAGAAAAGTTGAACTGTAGTAAATTGACTGTTGTGTATTTGCTTGTGCTGAATTAAGATTGGTTTTCTACACTCCCTGTGCACCGAAGTTCAATTGATCTTAATGTATTTTGATCATGTAAATATCATTATTCAAATGTTCCGAGTGTTATTCAAATTCTTATTCACAGTTTGTGCCTGAAACATGAAACATATCCTTGCTTTCTCCAGCTGTACCTAAGAACCCGGCCATAATTCAAATTAAGTTTGATTAAAGTAAGTTTCTTTTTTAAGATAGATGTTTGATAATGGGGATAAAGATCAAATGAGATCGTGTAAGATAACTAGACAAGTGAGTGAGAGTAAATTTATATTAGAGGGTGTTTCAGTGAAAGTATGCTTGGAAATAATATCAACATTAACCATGTAATAGCAAAATTTGATGTAGTCAGATATCTTGTTGGCAATCAACAACTTGTAGAGGAATAAAAGGTCGTGAATGTGCTAAATTGTTTTTCTGAAACTTCAAGGAATATGTCGTTTTGTCCGAATTTTAGTTGACATCTTGTAAGCACATCGTAGTTGTTCCACTACTGAACTATTACTAACACTGTGGGTGGATGGGAGAAAAGAAAGAGGGAAAACATTAGGTAAATGAAGCTATCTTACATGATCGGAGTGAGTTTGGTTTATTTGGTAATGGAATAAAAGTCCCACGTGGATACCATATCCAGAAACAAGAATCAAAATTACGTTGATGATGGAGAAATTAAATACCTATTACCTATGACCTGATCTATTTAACTTCCATAAAAAGTTTGAACCTAACTTTTTTGGTAAAATGAACCAGACAAAACTAGCTCTGACTTTCATCTCTACTCACCAACCATCATTAAAAGGCAAATTCTCCCCACAACCATATCAATTTCAACTACAGTCAATCTGTCAGTACAAAAATGTTCTGAAAATAGTCTTAAATGAAAAGTAAATGTGGATAAAACAAATGCTTCCAAAATCTCTTCTCTAAAATATATTTCTAGATTTGAATTTCTAAAATACATTTCTTAATTTCATAAATACATTTTCGGATTTTGTGTTCTGGATTTTTAATTTTGTATTTCTGAAACACATTTTTTAATTTTGAAATTCTCTTTTCAAAATGCATTTTTAAATTGTGTTTTGGATTTTCTCTTTCGGGATGTGCTTTTTGTATTTTAATTTTTTTTTCTAGAACAAAATTTTGATTTGTGAATTTCAGATTTTCAAATTTAAAACAGAGTAATTTTGGAAAATATGAAAGATGATACGAGTTCCATGTTGAAATTGATATGGTGGATAAACTAGACTCAAAAATCATTTTTAAAGCATGAAAATATCATAAAAAATTATAAAAATTAATGCAGACCCGAGGCAGTTCCGTAGAGAGAATACGTAAATACAGGCCTTGAATCAAATTTAAGAGATGAAATTACCAAAACAAAAATTAAGATATCAAAGCAAACCCCCTAGATTTACAGTTCTTTTTGTAAGAATAACATGGCAGCAAGTACAATCAAAAGGTGACATCAAATTTGTCAAAAGTTCCTGTCCGAGTAACATGTTCCTTGAAAAGATTACTTCGACATCATTCCTTGGAATTACAGTTATCAGAACTAAACCATGTGATTACTTAAAAAAAGCGTGAAATTACCAAAGGTGATAATCTGGTACTAGAATGGCTCATTTGGATGAGCCCGATACTATTAAACCTCCTAGTGATCAGAAGTCACCTTTGTAGTGCCAGGTATTTCGAAACCAAAACAATGATTCAGATAGAATATAAAAGGCATATCACTGTTAATGTGTAAAATTCTGCTGATCAATCAGAAATTGTCCATAATATGTTCTAAAAAATATTATAAAAATCAACACATTTATCATAATTAACTAACCAACAGTGTTAAGAATTTTTATTCTGTTAGTGAATATATTTAGTTATTAAACAGAATAATAGGGATGTTAAACAATGCAAGTCAATTAAGAGACCAAGGTTTGATTGATAGAATGTAAAAAACTAATAAATTTATATATTATTCCTACTACTACTACTACTACCAAGTATTACAATGAGTAATTTACTGTATATATACCATGTATTGAAAAAATCACTATTCCTCATTGAAAAGCACGCTGATCTTTCTGGGAGCAGTTGAGTTGCTTGCTCCTACTACAAAACTGGTGACCCATTTTCTTTTTAGCCCCGTGTATTCCTCTCTTCATATTTACATGTAGAATTGGCCTAATAGTAAAATGTGTTGTCCTTGTGAGTGGGAGCATCCTTGCAAAGCATGGAACGAACTTCCATGATGGATCTAGGTGGCTCCAGGTCTTTCTCATGCAATGCATTTCCTAGAAGCTGCTGTATGTGTGAAGCAAACGTATCATCCAGAATCTGGCACAATATTAGTTCAAGTCACAAATCATAACCCAAAGTACAGCAGCATATAGAAACAAGAAAGGGATGCCTTTCTGGCACTTTCACTATAAATCAATCAATCTCGAGCAATGTTCTTCCAGAACTTTAAAACTATGCAACAGAAACAAACTGTTAAGCTGTTAAGTAGCTACTCACAGAAACAGCGACCCTTGAGCCTTTGTACCACGATCTATTCTCTTTTCTGTTCTCCAAGAAACTTAAAATTTCCTGTTAAATAAGAAATATAACGAAATATGATGCAATTAATATTTGTCTGAAATCGAAAAGATGCTCAAAGGCAAGGCAACAGAATCCAGATGAAAGTGAACTGACCTGTCCCATACGATCCCAATAACCTCTACAGATGGCAATGAACACATGAGTCTCAAAGACACTGTGAAGGTGACTTATGGTACTAGCCAACTGATCTTTCAATGGCTGCATTCTACTTCTTAAATCAGACTCCACCACAGTTTCCTTCGATTCTTGAAGAATCTTTTTTAATTTTGTGGTATTCTGTAACTTTGTCTGAAACGACATAGAGGATGCTATTAGGATACTTGAATACATTATTGTTAACACTATTCTGAAATAGGAACAAGAAATTGATAGTAATATGAAGAAAAAAGTAACTTCACAGGCAAGTCAATCAAGTTTGCAATTTATAAATATCTGCTCAGTTTTTAGTCCATAATAAAAGCCAAAAAAATCAGTTTTGGAAAACTTGTAATTGATTGATATGTGCATAAATCGTGACTGCAGTACTGCTCTACCTACACAAGTCAAATATTATGTTAATAAGAACCATAAATTTTCTTTCAAAAGGCTACTAACATTCTCCGCTAGTTTCTCCACAATAGCTTGCGCGTAGTTCCTGAACTTTGCTCTCAGCATCACTGTCACCTCACTAAGTCGCTCACCAGGTGTTGTATTTCCAACATTTGGCAAGCAAGAACCCCATGCCTTGAACTGGGATTCAACCCTGGGACGCAATAAGTCGAGCATTCTCTTCAAGGAATTCAAAAGAACTCCAAGCTGGAAAAAGTGAGAAATTTTAAATAAAGTATCAAAAGACACTAAAAACAGTTTTTCAGAAATTCAACTCACCTCATCAGGAACAACATAGGCACATGTAGTTCGTTTGGCAAGTTTTTGGACATATTTAAGCCCGAATTTCTTAGGAGCCATGCTTTCTTTTAGAGGAGATAATACATCTGCATATTGTTTGTCTAAAGCTTCCACAATGGCCTTCTCAATATCAGCTACGGCCTGTTGCCAAATTTTTTTTCAAAAAACAATCAAACTCGGTCATCAAACTTTTGACCATCAAATACAATAACACACTTAGAGCCAAGGAATAAAAACTCCTGTTCTAACATGGCCTTTTTTTAATATAGGCAATAATTGAAAAAAAAATCTCAGATAGGTATTGGTTTATAGAAGAGATGAAGGGAATGGATAGCATCAGAAGTTCATGGGTAAAAGGGGGAAAGAAGTATGAAGGACCAGGAAATAAATAACTAGAATTGGCATACATACATTCTCTAAAACCAAGGTGTATTCTGGCCAGCGGCAAATGATGACCTCATAGTCTGTCAATGTCTCCTTCAGCCGCTCATACATGTCATCAACAAAGGGAGTAGTAGAATGTTGTGTTCTAACTCCAGACCATTTCACCTGCAACAGCAATACATTTAGATTATAAACCCTGTTGTCACAACAGTTTACTGCAGAAGAGATGCAGTGGTTCAGATAAAATTAATTTTAGCATTTATAATTAAGTCCTGCAGACTATCAAAAGGTTCCTTGAGACCTAGCTCACCTAAAGGGAATATCTTCCTGAAGACACAAAATGAAATATGACAATATTAATGATATATCTTAAATGTAAGTACCTTGTCTAATTTGCATGACTCCAGCAAAGATAGCCGTTTATCTTGTATCCAAACAAGAATATACAAATGGAATAGCTCTTTTGCATCTACTCCACCTTTGATGGGACTAAGGAAATAAAACAAGTTAGATCTGTGCAGAAGGATTCATTCTTTGACTAAAAAGCCAGGGATTATTTGACTAGAAGGGATTCATGCCATACTCTCTCCAACTAAAGCATAGCAACACTTACCCAATACTCCAGCTTACAAGGTCTCTCTGAAAATCTGACGTTGCAATAACAAGTTCTGCTACCGGCGATGATGGCCCTGATGGTGGACAAGATATGAGGAATGCCCGTAATCTATTGCAAAGCTCTGTGCTGTATATGGAAGCAGAAAGATTTGGCAGGTCCACAAAGCTGTGAAAATATTGAACCAGCTACATTAGAACCTTTAACATACAATAGTAATCTGATAAATTAACACAATAATTACTTTAAAACTATGGAAGATGAAGTTTGAAATGCATCTAATAATGAGATTGAACTGGTGATTCAATGCCTGAGTCAAGCTCAAAACAAAAGTAATCATTGTACAAGAAAGGGTGTTGTCACATGTGAATATAGATTCAAGATAACAGTTGAAGTTAAAGCTACATTTGATAGTTTGGTTGTAACTTATCCAGTTACTATCAGCTTTAATACTAGGTTTAATTTTTTCGAACTTAAAATGTACAGCATTTAGTCTTTTTTATTAGAATGAAGAACAAATATCATGGTTAAAAATGGGAAACAATAAAATCAATTAGTCCTTCAATTGCTTCGCTGAGGACATTTGTACAACTTGTTGGAGTTAAAGAGTAATAATATACAGCTATATAGTACCCAACAGTGATATATTATCATGCTATAAGCTAATACTAATTTATAGCAATTGCATTATTTCCATCAAGATAGCCCTGAAATAGTAGACATCCACTGTGTAACCATCAATTGAATAGAACATAGGTTTATCTACATACAGGTGCGTTTCAAGATTAGAAGAGATGCACATAACACAACATCACATATTTGCAGATAGGCACAATTAAAGAAGAGAAATTATACACATAACCTACATAAAAGTTATACCAAAATAAAATACATACAACAAAATGAAGTCCTTGAAACAAATAATACCTAGGAAGTATATTTTGATTATGAATCTGGATATCTGTATAAATCTCATTTCTAAGATTTATACATAGGGTTTTCATCTTCTGGTAAGCAGTAGACATAGCTATGCCGTCCATCAAACTGCTTTCATTATTTTGTGCAATATATTCATCTGTTTCACTCAGGTGCCTCTTGGACCTCTTTTTTGCAGCAACCTAGCAAGATACCAATTTGTCAATTAAATTGAAATAGTATACAATTAACAATTGCTACCATAAAATATCAATTTTATCTAACCTGGAAATAATGACAAAATGCAGTTTGAGCCTCAGGAGATAAGATATCATGAAGAAGCTTGTAAAGTTTAACAGCAGGTTCCAAGGCAGGTGCCGCATGGCCAGTTGCTGGTCTGAAAACCTCTATGATGCCCGAGAAAGAAGACTCGTCAAGTGATTTGTAGTTCTCAAAAACAAGAGTTAGTACCTGTTCTATTTGATCCTTGGTCTCTCCTAGTATTCGGTTCTGAATATGAACAAAAACCATACCATGTTAAGACAAGACAAAAAAAAATCAACTTGAATTTGATAGTAGACAAATGCTAACAAAACAATCAGTTCAGGTATATTGACTGCATCTAAAACATTGAAGTGATTAGTTGAAGTTATATTACAAGAATAATAACTAAATGTCAATGATACCTCCTGGTGACTCAAAGAAGTCTTGCCATTCCCCTTCGTGGTAACAGGTGCTAGTAGATTACACACCAAGTTGAGGCAGTCTGCTGTTGGTGTCGCCACATCCATGACATAAGATAGATATCTATATAAACAGAATATTGTGAACACCATTATTATAATAATTAGAAAAAGTGTGAAACTAAACTACATATTAAAGAAATCAAATAATTCAGGGGAATTGCAGATCCACCTCACATTACCTCAACTTGGTATATATCTCAGATACCCCATAATAGGATGCAAACTCAGTCAAAAGCCATTTCCACGGACCATGCAACAATAGGTTTCGTTGCTGAAAGCCCTGAATTTTCATTGCAACTTCCATAACTAAGTCATAGGCAACTGTCTCTGCTACAGAACCATACTGGGATCACAAGTGACATTAAAATGTGAATACGTGAGGCACATTATATTAGAATACTCAAGAAAATAGAATAACACATAATTAAGCATACAAGTACTCCAACATAAAGCACACAACATTTTTATTTTTCCTTCTGTCAGAATAATTATATCTTTTTTGTCTCATTTTCTGTACATAAAAACAAAGGAAAGGGGATTGGCAGAGTGGGGCACCTTCCTGTGAATTGAAAATATTAGGCCCCCACATTGTTTGAAAAACTTCTGCTGTTTTCATTATTTTCAGGGACCACCATCATATACAGTTCATTGAAAACAAGAAACAAAGTATGTCTAATATCTACATATCATGGCAGGCAGGCATACAAACAATGCGGCCTTCTTGTAATTTGAAAACAGAAAATGTTTTCTTTAACTAAACTGGCCTTTAATCTGCATCTGACTAACATCATGCAAATGATATGTCTGACATGAATTTAAGTACTGTTTAAAATAAAATAAAAAATACATAATCAACTTGTACTGTATTTTGGCAGCCAAAAAACATTTCAGTTATAGACATATCATGGATTGTGAAAGTAACTTCAAATCTCTATACAATAAGCCCTGGGCATTACCAGGAGGTATGATTATCTTTACTATTTCAAAAAGTTTTTCAGTTCCAAGAATCCTGGCTTTTTTACATAGCCATGATCGCTTATGATTTAAGAACAGATTACAAGATTTTGAGTCTCTCTCTGTTATAGCTTTAAGTCCAAAAAAAACTACTCATTGTTCACAGTAACTAACCTTAAGATGACTATTATCATCTGCACTTGTTGAATAATTTATATAAAGTTGTAACTTGCCCACAAGCTCATGGTCAGGTTCGCGATAAATAGGCCACCAGCGTAATTTGTCAGCCTGTTTCAGTTGAAAATAAATTCTATCACATGATCATCACTCAAGACAGGCAACAATAACACCAACAGAAATAAACAGCATATAATATTACTGGATCATCAGCTATAGTAGCCACTTGGACAAGAACACGGCCAAAATGCTTTCCCTTGGAATCTTGAACTTCAACAAGCAAATCATCTCCAAGGCTGTCCGGAAAACTGTACAAGTATTCAGAAATTTATTCAAGAGGTAACAATTATAAAAATTGAAAAGACGAAAAAACAAACAAGAAAAACTTACAACATATGGACTTCACTAGATCCCGGCTGCAACTTTATTGCATCATCTTCAACTATGCTTTTCAGCCTTAAGAAACATGAGTATGTCTCTGATCACATGCATACGTACAAAAATAAATAAAATGAAAAAAAAAACAAATGAGAGCCAAAATAGTGAAATGAGAATCAAGTAGGCACATTTAGAACTGCAACATCATGAAACACGTAGACTAAAGTAATAAAGCATGTAAGGAAGTAAAAGAAGTCAACCAAAGATCCATAAATTCAGAAATAACTGATAGTATTTAAATAAAATGGAATAATTTTTTACTCAGGTGTAACAGGAGAACATCCGAAGAACTATCTTATAACTGCTGAGAAGGTTAGTCCAAGACAGGGAATATACCTGATAGCTAGACTACAGCACAAATTTTTTTTTTTCCTGGTAATAAAAAGTTAAGATAGAGAGAGAGGAGGTTTCCTAATTATAAGATTAGGGAGTAACACAAGTGTTAGTGTGACATTGCAAACCGCAGTAGAAATTGGACAACTTTATATTGACTCCATTCAATCCTATTCCTACGTTTATGCAACCTCTATAGCTACAATCCAATTGTAATAATGTTAAGCTACTAACGATTGAAATGTATCACATGAAAATGAGTTTGTTTAACTACACGCAAATGAATAAATGCAATACTTTCATAAAAATCCTCACAACTATAATAAAATATTAATCAAGGCAATTACATATAGTAACATTGCAAATGTTAACATATTTAAAAACAAAAAACAATTCCCTGCAGACAAAGACACCATGAATATTAATCACTTGACATTACCATTACACAATTCCAAGGAGAAAGTAGTACCCACAAGAACACCAGGAGCCAAGTGTGTTAGTTTCATATAAAGCCAAAACTCAATTGGACTAAATTGCTTCCTAGAGTTAAACAAGTCTGATATTTCAGTCATAATAGAAATATCGAGAAGAGATTTTTTTCAGACAATTTTCACCATGACGCACAGAGATACCAAATAATTATAATGCATGTTGCTTTATTACATACCTTGCACAACTTCATATGATGATGAATTATTCCTTAGAGTTGTTACGCCAACCTTCAGGAGTCCAGATACCTGCTGCATGTAGCGGGTACTAGCTTGCACATATGCCAGGCTATGTCGAGCCAAGGAACCATTTGCAGGCAAACGTGGAACAAATTGAATTCTTCTGAGAGCTTGCCATCCAGCAGATAGTGACGATTGCAAATTGGAGAAATGGTTTCGCACAGAGTCCATTTTAATTTTGTTTGTCATTATCGATGACATGCTACAGCCAGTAGGAGGGTCCAAGCCCATTTTGACTTTACGAACTGCAAAGTGAAGAATGTCTCAACAAAGACTCACTTGGGATGATAAGTTAAATAATTTTATTAGTAAAAGATAACATGAGAATGTACCTTGCACCTTCATCTTGCCAATAAGTTTTTTGGGTTTTGGAGCAATACCCTCACTGGAAGGCTCTGCATTGCTCTTCACCATTAGTTCATCTTCTGACTGTAATAGTATCTGCCGTAATCTGCATATTCAAAAAAAAAAAAATAAGAACCAAAGTAATAGTCAAGGACCAACAAATTAAAAAACTCCTCAGATAGATAGAGCCATTTAAACTTTGAAGCCAATACTACAACCAACCCTCCTTACACCGAAGTTCTAGTTTTATTTAAAGGAATGAGGGCAACAATGATCAAAGTCCCGCTCACCTGGTCAGAGTCTATGGTGCCATGTTAAGAACCAACTCTCCCAAAAGTTTAAGATTTAAGGTGAATGCAGTTTTATACTAACACTAATAACACTGTTTAACGAATGAATCTATGACAACATTGTCAGTCAAAGAATAGAAAAATGATTCAGCATAAATTATGAACAAAGACTAGTTTTATGCCGAGAAATAGAAATTATTAATCTTATCTAAAAGCTAAAGGAAACGTACCAAAGCAAAGAAAAAGGCTTATTTATGGTTTTTATTTATAGACTTTCCAAAAGAATGAGACCAAGTGCCAAGAGAAGTAATAAAAAGCTTTGGAAAAAAAAGGTGTTCACATGTGGTTTTCATTGACCTAGGTTCATAAAATAAAGTTTTATTTAATGACAAGACAAAGACTGTCTCCTGTTGTCTCCCTAGTTATTCCTAAACCAGCATTTTTTCCGAATGGAATCATGCAAGCAAAATGTTTACTTATTTCATGGTTGAAGCAAAATAACTTTTTTCAATGTTTTGGCGAGTCAGCATGACATAATAAATACCTGTGTTAGATTCTTAACAAGATACTATATACTGCAATATGTAGAGTTAGCACCATTTGTTTATACTAATGGATAGTACACAACAGAATACAACAAGAGTATCTTTACCAGAACTAAATACAACAACACTAGAGACAGGAGAGGGAAGAAGAGGGCAGAATAGGGAAAAAGAGAAGTAGAGGAAAAGCCTTAACTTACCCAAATGAATCCCTAAGTAAGGCACATTCATTTTCCAAAAACATAGGAGCTTCCATGCACTGCATTGCCCAAGCATGAAGGCAAAGACGCACACAAGCATCATATGCAATCACTCCATGCCATGGCCCAAGAGCACTGAAATGAATTTACATAGAAATTAGCCACAGCCAAGGAGAAAGTATTGAGCACAATAAGAAAGGTGAAATACCTTGCATGAAATGTTGGAAGGCGGGGTGGGTGTGAATTTGAAGATGTAGCAGCCTCTGAGCCAGTAGCAATTCTGCAAGAAAGAACAGATTAAATAATATTGGATAGTTACACATTCACATTGTTTGACTAGGAAGTCATGTACTTTAGAAGAGGTTAAAAATTCATGTCTTGCTAACCTAACAAATTGGTCAGGGCTCCCACTTTCAACATGGTTTTCTATCCTATCCCCAGACATAGATTTCAAAGTTCTTGATTCAGCTTTGTTTGGAGAAATATGAGCTCTGGAAGTGGGGATTTCCTCATGTGTTTGTCTGACATCTTGAGTAGAACCAGAGAATGGGGGGGCACTGGGAATATCATCATCCTCATCATCAGATATTCTTCTATGCTGGGAATTTCGTAACACAATTCAAGAAGTTAGACTAATTTCAGCCATACATTATTAGACTGGGTTTAAACCCTAAACCAAAGATGAGAAAATATATTAGGAAATAATGAGGGACAAAGAAGAGGCACTTTGCCAATACAACAGTGAGTGAGTAGTGCAGCATCTGCCTTAAATAACAGTATTAGAAAACTGCTGTTCTATAAACAATGCTTTTTATCACCATCCAATGTTTCATAAAAAAAATCATATTGGCAATTATACCAGGAAAAATATCAGTATTATGGAGTACTGTAGGCCACATTACAGCCAAGCACTTCAATAATTTATACCATATCCACCATTCCATACCTTCTCTGCAGCACTTTTCACATTCATCCTTGAAGGCACGCTAGAAGCATACCCTTCAGACAAATAAGTTCTACTTCTTGGTAGAGCTCCATTGATACTTCCTCCTACCTGCGTGGTAGAGAATTCGGAGCTAGCTGCAGAATCCGATGAATCATCCTCTGTGAAGCCACTCTGCCGTACATTAGCAGGCCCCCTCATCAACGGATCCCTCACAGTGCCAGGTCTGCCAACCAGTGTTTCCCTGGAAGAACTGACTTCTGAGTATGTATAATCACTCCCATACCGGGATTCCCTCTGATTGAAGTTTCCAAATTTCCTAGCAGCACCATTGGGAACTCTTCGATCTTGTGGTGACGAATCCAATGAGTACCTGCCCCCATAAACTTCTCCCTCCGATCCAATGCTGTCATCGTTATCAGAATTTGAAGCACTATCTCCAGTCTCACCTGGCATAGCTGTTGATACAGGGATTGCATTAGCAGGAAGATGCCCACTCCTGAATTTTGATGGGGGTGGTAGCCCAAACCCTCTGCCAACACCACTCTTCATCCCACTGATGGGATCGTTGCGCGATCTCAATGCAGTGTTTGAGATTGGAACTTGCTTCTAATCACCAACCAAACAAACACAAAAATCAGAATTTTCACAAACACTGACGTTACCTCAAGGAGCAGTAGAAGAATGGAACTTCCCTCTATTCTCTAAACCCTCGAGAAAAAAAAAAACTTACAGACATTGTGCAGTATCAATGTAGAATGTAGTCTAACGGTGTCCCACAACACCAACACAAAAATTTCAAAAAAAAAAATCAAAACTTTAAAAACTTTATCCAAAATAACAAAACCACATTTGGATATGCCCTCAGATAATGAAAAGCTAAGAAATAAAAATTAAAAGGGCGGAGGATTAAAGAGTGATGATCACCTCTCTGACCCATCGAAGTGCATTCCTGTCAAGACCTTCAGTGAACATCTTAACCTAACAGCCAAATCTAAAATAGAAACCCCTTGATGAGAATGCACTTCCAAATGAAAGGCCTAACACAAAACAATGAAGCTTCTGATTAAACAAAACAAAGGGTGCTACAACAAAGAAGAAGATTCTACAGCATTCTGAGATGTAACAACACACAGGTTAGAAGGGTTTGAGTGCAGAGGAGGCGGTACCAAATGGAAAAAGAAAATAAATAAAAGTGTTACTGAGAGACTGAAATCTGTTTAGATAGAGAGAGTAGAAATAGAACTATAAACGTAATGGGGGTGCGAGATTTGAGGAGAAAAGAAAGGGTTTGCTTACTCAAAAAGCTTCCTTTGGTTTGGTTTCTCTCTCACTCACAAACTCAGACTGAACAGAAGAAATGACCCACAAAACTCAAAAATTATTGTCTCTTCCTTTTGGTGCATCTGCACTGCACTAGAGCTATTCTTCAATGATCTCCACAACACCCAATTATGACAGTTTTTTATAAAAAAAAACATGGTATATTTTAAAAAAATATTCTGTAATCTATAACATTCATTGGAGCATTTTATTTATCTCGTAGGAAACCTTAAGTAATAAATATTGCTAAAGTAAAAAAAAATCTAAACTTTATACAGGAAAGATGTCAATTTTTTTTACGATATAACATTTCAAACATAATATGTCTTTTTCTCTCTAATATTATTGTGTCAAAAAATGTTCAAAAATTGTAAGAACATGTATAATTTTATGCATGTATATTTTATTATAATAAAACAATGTGAATTTAAAAATATATTTAATTTTATTAAAATAGTACTAAAAAGTATAAAATTAATAGAATTTAATATATATATATATATAATTTTGTACGAGTAATATTAAAAATATATTTGATAATTATTTTAAAGTAAAGAGAGATTGGTTAATTACTTATTTTATTAAATAAAAAAATTATTTTGTATTTATTAAAAAATTAAAACTGTTTAATCAAAATAGGGAATTAAAAAAAAGATGTATTTTCTTATAAATATTTTATTTTGTATTCATTTAATAAGAAATAGGATGTGTGATTCTATAAAATTGTGTAGTGAAGGAAAGGGTGAAACACGTTTACTTGATGGCAAAGGTGTTTTATTTACTAATTTATGACCGACTAAAAAGGAAAATATTCTCGGAATATAAAGCGCAGCAGAACAGTAATAAGAGACTTGACCAATGAGGAATTTGTTTTAAATAGGTTTTTATAAACATTTAATTCAAAACAAAATCAAAAATCGAACGTTGTAGTGGGGACACTTTATGGTGTGTTGTCTTTAATAATAAAATTGGTGGTTATGGTGAGGAAAAATAAGCAAAAGAGCAAAAGGGGTCCCCACAAGTGGCATAAGCACATGGTGGTGGGTCCCACATTTAGCCTAACCTATTTCTTTGTTTATGTTAAAATATGATGTTGGCTACTAAGTTACTAAGAAATCAGCTCAATTTGGTTGGTTAGGAAGGTGAATGTTGAGTGATAGTAGTTTTGAAGGGAAATGTGGGTGACATGGTTTTCAGACACATGGAATATGCTTAACGGTGACGGCTAGAATCCATGAATGGTGTTAGCTGGGACTTTAATTTGAAAATTTTCGAATGTCAATATAACGATAAACTTTTTATGATATTTGACGTTTTCCATTTTCAAATATTCAATCATTGCACTATCATTCTGGTGTGGTACTTGCTTGGTTTGGTTGTTCCCTTCTGCTGCATACTAGGCCAGTAAATGAAGTATGGACGCGCTCACCAAACTTTTTAATTTCATTTACACTTCAACTCCAAATAAAAATAATAGTGAGACTTAAATTAAATTAAATAAACCGTTATGAATATTTGGTATTAATGGTGAAAGTTACTGTTAGAGAAATATGGGTCATATTATATGCATGGTGCGGTGTGGAACACCTGAGAGCATCCATTCAGCACAAAATAAGGTGAAAGACAAGAGAGACGTTTTACGTTAAACTGGATAAATGTAAACACGTTTAGACAGCCAAGCAACAGAGTATTTAAAAATTCTACTGACAGCTGCGTGTGAAAGGTTAGTCTGAGGTGACTTATAATTAAGAATTAAAAAATGAAGGACCAAACAATGAGACAATTTGATTGAAAAAGGCTTGAATCGACCCAATTGTTATGCTTATTGTCTGATAGAAACATCTTACGTTCAATTGTCCTCATCGTTGGCTTTATTAGGTACAACATCTATCAAACTTGTAAACGTATGGCTAATGGTGCATACGTTCGCAAGTGTAAACATTATATAATATTGATTGTAAAAGTTAAATAAATGGTGTGATCTTACCCCATTTTTTAAGTTATAATTAATTGTGTTAAAGTATTTTAAAGTTGGTCCTGGGAATTCATTTGACAGGATTTGCAGTTGTGACTAAGTCAGCAACACATGTAAAGGAAGGGAATGAAGGTAGAATCACACATTACGATGTATTTCATTACCTGACTGACGTGGTGCTTTTGCGGTGTAATGCTGGTGCTTCATAAGCTAATATTATTCTACCATACAATATTGTATCTAGAAAGGCTCCTCATGATGCTTTTATGGACAAATTCTGGTAAAATGTCACTAGTTAGTTCCATAAAGACCAGCTTGCTTGTTTTTATATTAATATCCTGATCCTCCATTTCGTACTATGATACATTCAACTGTTAAATTAAATGTGACTCAAATAGATCACCTAAACTCAACCAGCCTTCCAAAAGTTCGTCTAAATAAATTGAAAAAAAAAAATATAATCTTCATTGTAGATGGAGAGATCCAACCACCAATACAATTTATTGCTTTTTGATGGGTATTCGGACACATCTATAACGTTATGAATGAGGATTTCGTTAGTCTAACTCAAGTGTACAGTTCATCAAGATTACACTCCCCAAGAAAAACCTTAATGCTCCGTGGAGAACCACAGTTACCTTCAGCAATAAGAGCTCTGTCGTTGGCAGCCATATGAGCAATGATCTTGTAAATCATTTCAATCTGCAGAAAGTAAAATGTTATTAAATTTATCAGACTCGCGGTTCTTAATGAAAGTTAAGAAAACTAATATAAGGAAGCGGCGGGGCAGCAGTATGTACATCTTCTGGGGCATGGCAACGGTCAGCGATTTCTTCAAGTGTTAATGGTTCGACAGACTCCTTGCAGCTGAAGGCAAAAAAATAGATAAACACCTATCAGTGATAAATTTGACTGGGCAATACATTGGTAAAGCATATGGATGCTATGTACAAAAGATTAGTATGAAATCCAAATATTAATCATCTTCTATTATCTTTAATGGTGTGCGTATATATAGCCTGCACAACATTGGAATCTGAATCCTGCGGCAAAAGAAGGGCTATCGTCTTGGATTAATAACAAAAATTCCAAAGATTTATACCAAGAGATCCAAAGCTTCAAAAGTTGTTACAACAAGTCAACTGCATCGTAAGTAGACAAAATGATAGGAACCAATGCCGAGCACCAGGATACATCGTAGTTCCACAGCTACACACTGAGGGATGGCAACGGACTGGGTGCGGGTTTGACTATTCCATCCCTATCTACGTAAAAATTCATCCTTATACTCATCACTATCTTAAAGGAGTATGAATTTTTTGTCATATCCTCATCTCCATCGAAACACGGATATACTCATACATGCGTGCGTTTTGTACCGCTCCTTTATTATTCCAAATATTAATTAAATAACTTTCTTATAAAAAATAAAATATCAAAAGGATACACAATTTCCTTTCTTCCATGTCAAATATCAAAAAAGAAATTATAAATATCAAATCAGAGTATCAACTAACAATTGATACTAAAAATACCCATGGGAACGGTTCATTTGTCATCCTTAGCTAATAGCTATGCTTGATCTAAAAATACCTTGTTGGATCCTTAACCTAACATTGTTATATATGAATCATTATATATTGAATATATCAAGGATTACTGTTATGCCAAATTAAGAGTGATCAATTAGTATTTTTTTTTGGCAATTACGTAAAGTTTATGGGACCTTTAATTTGGTAATTAAAGAGTAATTCTATTTTGTAATGGGTAAATAGAAATATCGAAGGACAATCTTACCTATCTATAAATAGGTTAGATCTCTAGATCACACTACATTCTTCTCCTCTATTTTGAGGTCCAATTATCAATAAGAGACAGACAAATTATTCAAGGGTTGTCTGAAGAAAATGTGTTGATCCCTTATCATTATGAATTTATGTATGCTTTTACTTTTAGTTATGATGATTAGCATATAAATTCTCGGTTATACAAATTGATAGTTTTTTCATGAAAGACAAGTTTAAATTTGGTTCTAACATACCCACCCATAGCTTCTAAGTTCTTCTGAACTCATCATTCAGGAGGATCCGGACATGCACATGTCATATATTTTCGAATATTTCTTGCTCACGCAGAGAAGTCTGCTATTTACAAGCACACTACAACGTACCTTGCTTCATTTAGCACTGCCAATACCCGCTTCTGAAGTGCTAATACTTCTCCTGCGGCTTTCTTACCAGCTTCCACACCTAATTATCAGATTCAGCGGCAGTTAAATGAGAATGATGACACTAATTTAGTCACTTAAAGAATAAAAAAATTTAATTTGCATCAGTCAGACTTCCAAATCAACCGGATCAAGTGAGAACGCTAGAATGATTTTCAATATTTTATGAGATCCAGAAAATCCTAAAACAGACTAGATATCAAATGTTTACAGCTTACCAGGTTGGTGATAAGCATTTATGTTAACAATCGACGCATATATTCCAACAGCCCGTTCATAAAGGGCTATTAGGGCGCCAACTGATCTGGGGTTCACTTCTTGCACCGTGACTGTGAGAGATTCACGGTTATTGGCATACAGGGCTGACCTTGTTCCCTGTAGAAACTTCACATTTTAGCACTACACATAACAACTAACCACATCAATATTTAAATAGAATCACCACCAAATACAATCAGAAAATATGCTTGATTAATAGGTCACCGTCAGACCTGTAGCATACCAAACAGGTAGTCGCCACATGTGACACCTGGTTCAAGCTCCCAATCATGACCAGGTGGTCTATCGCGTAGCACCTCAATGAATGTCACGAAAAAATTGTGCACACCTTCCCTCAGTTGCTGAATGTAGCTGTTTCCGGTAAAATTTATTAAACAATTCAAACCAATATTATGCCAAACGAACTTTAAACTAATATTAAAAACTCACGCGTGCTGATCTGTGCTTCCTTTATTTCCATAGACACTAATTCCTTGGTTAACCTGTGGAATCAAATTCGGATGACATTAATTCATGAAGATTTTAAGTGTTTTAAGATTAAGCATCGTCAAAAACTGAGTTTATCAGCAGCGTGTCAATCAAGTGATATATATCCCAGGTATGGTAAAAGCAGGTGAGCTCCATCTAAAAGTGTGAAATGTGTGCTTCCTACGTGATTACAATTTACAAAACTACAGATAATAAGAGACCGTTTAGCTCTTACTAGATACTGGCAGAACTAAACTGAATAAAGAAAAATCTATCGTTTTTCCGAGAAAACGCAAGACAAAAGTATCAAAATAATGGTAGTAAGAACTTTTAGATACATCACATTCACATACCCGATTACCATCCAAGTCAAACTCCTTGCCAAGAGATTCCATGACCAACTGCTGCAAGTATCTACTAAATAATAACAAGCTGTCCTTATACGGAAGGATAACCATATCCTGAGTAATAAAAAGGAGGATAGAATCATAACAAGAAATAGTGGCATGAAACAGAAGAGAAGACAGTGGCTAATCATTCACAAACTAAAACTATCTGATCCATACTTTTGATCCTACACCATCTGTAGCCCAATACCAACATAAAGCCAACAAAGCTGCAGGATTATTCCTTATCTGCATAGAAGCATCGAATAGTAAGAGTTCTTTATGATTGAGGAGAGAGCAAAATTTGCACGGACAGAATGGTAAAGTAGAAACAAAGATGGAAACGGACTTGTGCAAGGACACTACATAACTAATGCCACACCAGTTACCACAATTAATCACACTATGCTCAAAAGAAGGCAAGGGCTTTCAAAAGACCGTTTTCTGGAGATATAACCAGCTTATCTAATTCTAATTTTTCACTAAAGATTTTCCTATTCCCAATATCAACATTAATGTTCTCAACTTTTCTTCCTTCACATATTGTTGAACACTCTACCATCAAGAGGAGAAAACGATAGTTTGCATCACCACAAAAGCATGTTATAGGATGAAATCAGACATGCTTATTCTAAAACAAGCTTATAGCATTGACTTTTTCACCATAATGATAAAAAAGAGCATTACTTTGACAAACATTCACAAAACACATCCAGATGAAGTAATCATAAGCTAGAAGTGTGTGTTTGTGTGTGTGTATTAGAGATACAGAAGCAGCCACTGCAGGCACGTAAATTCAGCTTAAAGCAAATTACTTGCCCTGGACTGGAATGAATGAGCCTTCTTCACAACTATCATTATTCTTATTTTCAACAAGGTCCCTTCCAAATTTCTCAGCCTTGCCAAAGCAGATTATCAATTTATGAATTGTTCACTAACATATCAGTTTCATCCTAGAAAACAATGGCCTCCTGCTCACTCAATAGGTTTCAGATGCCAGATTCAACACCAATAAAATGTGGAGAATAGATCTAATTCCAAAAAATAACAGAATATCCCTAAACACCAGTAGACACCCATAACTCATTTAGACTCAGGATGATCACAAGGAATGATAAATCATTCATCCACATCAGGAAGATGTTTTATGTAGTTGATGTGCAAAATAAAAACTTTGTACATGCACCTCACTAGTTGGTAACTAGTTACGTGCTAATTTCCAAATATTTCACACTTGATCACCACCATTTATGTATTTGGCCCATGGAGCATCAATAGTACTCTAACATAGATACAGCAAAGCATTAAGTAAAAGTTGTTCACTAGTTGCCCTTGATGGAAAATTTTGTACACAGGATCCCAAATTGTGTTGTTATACAGGAAAAACCTCCATCTAAATAAGCACAACACTAAGTAATCTCAAAATGTTAAAACATTGGATAGAATGTCAAGAAACATATGCATACCACAGTACTCCTATTTGCCTCATCCATTAATGCCGCACCAGCAAGCATTTCTCTGATGTCAATGCTCTGAATCAAAAGACGTTACAGTTGAATATAAATCGTCAAAGTAAAATAGCAATGAGTTATTATTGTTTAGGGCCAATTACCTGAAGGGCTGCTGGAAGCAGACCAACCGCAGACATCTCTGATGTTCTACCTCCCACCCAGTCAAACATGGGAAATCTAGCTAACCAGCCCTCAATTCTTGCAGTATTATCCAACAAAGAATTTTCTTGTGTTATAGCAACACCCTGCATTATACACCATGCAATAGCAGATGAAGATGACTGTTGAGGTCACAAACTGACAACAGATGTACAAATAGGGCCCATGTCATTGAGAAATTCGTAGCAATGCCGACAGAAAAACACAATGCTAATAACTAAAATTGTGATAGATAAATACTCAAAATCAATATTATATTAAGTTAATATAGAAAGAGATTTTCCATAATTCGAAGACTTAGAGCATGTTGGAATTACGTTCGCACATACATTAACATCTGTTCACTTCAATACACCGAGAGACCAGCTTTTCCATTAGCACTTGTTGGATTGGAACATGTGTCTAATCATATCCAAATACACTATTAACCTCACTCTTTCGTCAGAGAGTGGAAAAAAACTTTAAATAACTGAAGAAGCTCAGTTAAGTAGACAAGGCAAGAAAATCTGTGAAAATAGAAGCCACAGAAATTACCTAAAAAAATATCTTAATATTTAACACATCGCCATTCAAAAATAATTAGAAGGAATTTCTCAAGAAAATTAAAACCTGAGACTAAACCTGTTTTGGGAAATTCAATCCAGCTTCACGAAAGGCTTTCTGCACTTCTAACAAGCCATTTCTAGTCTCAGGGGTACCACCACTCTGAAGATAAATAAAAATTCATAATTCAGCGACATGCAATAATAAATCCCACTGACACCATATTCAAACAAAAAGAGTTTAATCTCCATGCACACCTTCGAAATCACTATAACAAGTGTCGAAGCTAGCTCAGTCCCAAGTTGTGCAATCTGATGATCAATTCCAGCAGGATCCGTGTTGTCAATAAATCTTATCTGCCAAAAGTCCAAAACATCAATTTTACCCCATAACAATGTGCTTGACAATGCTTCCTTCACATTCCTCAAAGAATGAAGCTTAAGAGATTGTTTGATTTGATAAAATGTTTTCCATTTTCTGTAAGCGGAAACATATATAAGTTTAATTTATATGCATTGTCAACCAATCGAAATTCATCATTGGTATGACTTTTAATGCAATCATTGTAATAGTAAAAGTAAAACTTAACAAACTTATCCTACATGCCAGGTTATGATTAGATGACAATGTTAAAACTCTTTATATTGTCACGGCAAACACTATTTATTATTTTATAAACTTTTGAAAATAAGGGGTACATTTTGCAAACAATACTGAAGTTTCCAAGCCAGTACACTTTTAATGTCCACCTCTATTACACAAGTTAAGAGTTAAAAATCCAATTATAAGGGAAGTTTCGCAGTATGAATCGTTCATTTAATTGCTCGGATTGTATTACCTTTAGTGGAGGATTATCCGGAGCCAGCGCCTCCGCCACAAACTGCGGTCCAAGTGCGGAGCCTCCGATCCCAACCGAAAGTATCTGCGTAAACCTCCCCTCCGGCGACGACGGCGGCTTAATCTGCCAAAACGCAAACCACCACACCGCAATCTCTAACCAACCACACTACACGCAATAAATTCGAAACGCAGCTAACCACAAACCGCGACATCGAACTAACCTTACCGCCGACGACGTCGTTCGCGAAGCTGCAAATGGCGTCCAGCGTGTTATCAATCTGCCTTTTGAGGAAGGCGGTGGGCGCGCGCGTGGAGTCCCTGAGCCAGTAGTGGCCAACCATGCGCCCCTCATCCGGGTTCGCGATGGCGCCCTTCTCGAGGTCCTCCATGGCGCGCAGCGCCGCCAGGAAGCGGGGCTCCATTTCGCGGATGTACTCGTCGGTGAACCCGACCCGGCTCACGTCCAGGTAGAGGCCGAGCTCCTTGTGCTGGTAAAGCCACTCCACGTAGCGGTGCCATAGGACGCGTGGGTCCTTCTCAAGTCCCGCATCGTGCGGTTTTGTTTTCGCGGAGAGTTGCGCGGGAGCCTCACGCGCGAGGGAGCGAGGGGGGAAAGGTTTGGGGTGGGAGGGGAATGAGGGGAGAGGGGTACGGCGTCGTTTTGGGGTGGAGTGGTTTTGGTGTTTAAGAGTTGGGGAGGATGAGCAAATGCCTGAGATTGAGGCCATGGGAAATGAAGGGGTTGGTTTGGTAGTTAGTTAGTTAGTTGGGCTTTGGTCATTTTTGTTTCCTCAAGATTTTGGTTTCTCAAGTGTTTGTGGAATTGAAATTGAAGTGGAATGAATATGTTGTGAGAGGAGAGAAGGAGGAGGAGGTGGAAGAAGAAGAAGGAGCTTTGTGTGACTGTTGGTGACTTGGTGTGCTGACTGGGATATTGAAGGGAGTGGTGGCTTCTTATTGGTTGGTGGGAATAACTATCTCTCTAGTATATTCCTCATCTCCTCTTCCTTCTTCACAAAATAACAACAAATCTTTTGTTTTTCAACCTTTTACTACTTAACTAACACTTTTTCCATGTTTTATCATTATATTTTTTATTTTCCTTCATTTTTTTACCTCTATGTTAAATATGTAATAAGTATTGAGTGTTGTTGTATAATGATGTTGTTTTATCACATTTTTTTACAAATACTGTTGCATCAATAGGTTAATAAGCTATGTGTTGGTGCAGACAGCACATAATAAAGGGTTTAATTGTGTAATTTAAAACTGTTACACTTTTAAAAACTATTTTCAAGAAATAAGATTGTTGAAAAGTACAACTTCAGAAAATGTACCAGAGTGAGAAAAAAAGTACATGATGTCTTTATATTCGTTTATCTCAATCATTGAGATTGTGTTTAATTCTTTATATGACTAAAATTTGTACTAACATTCTCTATTAATATATTAATATAAATATTTTTCATCCACTCATCACGTTGACTCATCTCGACTCATTTTAACTTAGGTGTGTGTATATTTTTTACTTACTTCATAAAACAATAATTTAAAATATTAATTAAATAATAGTCTTGTACGATCTCGGGACATGTACTGACCCGATCCAAAGTCAATAATAAAATGTAATAGGTGTGAAATTTTTGAAGGACCCACAATTATTTTCTAAAGCATGATTTATGGAAATTAATCAAAATATTCAATATACTCATTAGATCCCACAAATTTATCACTACCCAATAATCTTAATTTGAATATATATTATTTTATTAAAATAAATGCGCTTATTTTTCCACACAATGTCTCAATTTTATTAATATAAATAAAGTGAATTTATCACACTAGATACAGATTTTATTAACACAATGCTTTGATTACAAGATACTCTGATTTTATTATATATTATTAGGATTTTATTACATAATGCTACTCTCTGATTGCATGATACTCTGATTTTATTACATATTATTTGAACTTTATTACATGATATTTTGATTTATTTACATATTACTCGAATATTGTTACATAATACTATCATTAAAACTAATTATGCTTCATGAAAGCAAGTGAAAACTAATGATAATTGTCCAGGGCCATGAAGACTACAAAATATACCATCAAACTCAGGGAGTAAACTCAACTCATATTTTACATTATACTCACTTTATACAATATATTCTTACTCACTTGAGCATCGGAGAATCTAATCAATCTTCTGCATGTGGAGCCCCTTCTATCCCTTGGAACCAATCCACAAAGCTTGCAAGGATGCGATCTAGTGACTATCTCGACGAGAACATTGGGTGTCCACCATGGGGCAGGTCAGAACAAACAACTCGGATATACTATTTTGACCAAAACAACTCATATTTAGTCTGGTTGCAATAATATCCGGATTTACTTTTCCAACCAAAACAACTCAGATTTATTCTGGTTGCAATGATATTCGGATTTACTTTTTCGACCAAAACAACTCAGATTTATTGTGGTTGCAATGATATTTGAATCTACTATTCCGACCAAATCAACTCAAATTTATTCTGGTTGCAATGATATTCAAATTTATTTTTTTGACCAAAACAACTTAGATTTATTATGGTTCCAATGATATTCAGATATACTTTTCCGACCAAAACAATTTAGATTTATTCTGGTTGCAATGATATTCGGATCTACTTTTCCAACTAAAACAACTCATATTGATTTTGATTGCAATGATATATTCAAATCCAATTTTTCAACCAAAACAACTCATATTTATTCTAGATGCAATGATATTCAGATCTACTATTCTGATCAAAACAACTAAGATATTTTTTGATTGCAATGATATTCGAATCTACTTTTCCTACCAAAATAACTCAGATTTATTATGGTTGCAATGTTAGATCTACTTTTTCAACGAAAACAACTCATATTTATTTTGGTTGCAATGATATTTGAATCTACTATTCCAACCAAATCAACATAGATTTATTCTGGTTGCAATGATATTCAAATTTATTTTTCCAACCAAAAAAATTCATACTTATTCTAGTTGCAATGATATTCGGATCTACTTTCTGACCGAAGCAACTCAGATTTATTCTGGTTGCAATGATATTCAGATCTACTATTCCGACTAAAACAAATCAAATTGATTTTGATTGCAATGATATTCAGATCCATTTTTTCGACCAAAACAACTCAGATTTATTCTAGTTGCAATGATATTTGGATCTATTTTTCTGACCAAAACAACTCAGATTTATTTTGGTTGCAATGATATTTGGATCTACCTATCCTACCAAGACAACTTGGATTTACTATTTCGCATGAGATGATATATGAATCTACCTTCTCGATCAACTTTGAACCACTTCACCAACCTACTTGTATTTGCTTGCCAATCGAAGCTCAGGTTTATTTCCCTAACTTAGCTATTTCACTTAAATTTATATTTCTCATTACGATTGGTATTCTAGAAGGTAGAGTTAACTTAGTCATGGACAAATATAATATACATAGTTTCATTTCTTGCCAACTAAGAACGGTAGGTTGTTACTCTAATTTTCCCATAGACACTCAAGGTTAAATAAATTTTCAATTGTGCTAAAAAACACAAATATGATTGATAATAGATACGCAACTGACAATTCATAAACCCAAAATTAGAAACAACGAAAATTCAAACAAGACAAGTACATTTTTTTTTTTTATCAGCAAACAAGACAAATACATTACATCCAAACAAGACAAATACACTACATTTCCAAATAAAATATATAGAGTTCAAACAAAGAGAAAAAAGTCTTAGAGGTCTCTAACTATCTTTCCAACTACCACCGCATTACAAGGGTTCACTTCAGAGAAGTCAATGGTAGGATGGACAATAGCAGCTTGCTCAAACCCAGCCTCAAAACCCACATCATAGGAACCAACTGTCTCATTCTTCAAACCTTCAACGTTTCTGTTCTAGTTAACCTCGTTTTGATTTAGCACTTCCTTTCCAAGACGAACTTCTTGGTATCTTGACTTCATGTCTCTTTCTAGTTGATGAATCTGGTGTAGAGGTTGGTCTTCTCCTGTGCCTATCGAGTCGCCTCGAAACAAAGCCAACCAACCTTGATGACTTCGACTTGAAGTCATTCCACTTCTTTTTGGAGGTCGGATATGCGCCTCTGCAGGTCGCGCACTGTTTTTATATTCTTCTAGGCTCTTATGTTAGCCAAACTCATCAACTTAACAAACAAAGACATAAAATGTATGACAAAAGTTGTGAGTGCCAACCAATCATGTTGTGCACATCTTCATCACTAGAAATACAAACCACTTATATTCTTTGCTTACAACATCATATGTTTCTAATTAAATACGTTAGTAACCTCTCTACCATTTATGCACATAAAATCACTTCCAGTTATCTACTTCAATTGAACAAATGTCACAAAATTTGGGATTCTGAAACTTTAATGCATACAACCTTCTTATTGAACAAAGATGAAAAACGAATTATGTGCATTAAGTTCTTCCACAACAACCATTTTGCTTGGTATAAATTTTAGTAGTAGTTGTATGAGGGAGGACCACACATTTACAAGTACACATCATGGGGTGGGAATGGTTGCCTTGGGTTGGTTTGGACACTTCCCATCCTTTGTGCATGCCCCTTGACATATGTGAACGACTTGTCAATGTCAGCTAATTACTTTGACATGCATGAAAATCATTTCAATAAGGTGTGACCTGTGACAAATTTAGTGCAAAGGTTGTTTTAGACATTTGTCAGCCTTTGATTGTGCCCCACTAACTTGCATGTAAGACCTGCCAACATTGTCACACAATTTCTCTTGACATGAACAATTGTTTGAAGGGACGGGATCCTGTGATGAGTTTAGTGACTAGGGTTGTTATAGACACTTGTCAACCTTTAAACCTACCCTACTAACATGTGTGAAGGACCTCTCAACATCGGCACACAAGTTCTCAGGGTTATTTTGGACACTTGTCAACCTTTGAACCTGCTCCATTGACACGCGTGAAAGACATGTCAACGTAGCCACACAAGTTCTCCTAACATGAACAATGCTCCATTGGGACACAATCCTATGATGAATTTAGTGATCAGGGTTGCTTTGGACAATTGTCAGCCTTTGACCTTGCCCCATTAATATGCGTGAAAGAATTATCAATGTTCCCATGTAAGTTCTCCTTGTTGAACAAGGTGCTTTAATGTCTCTGAATCCAAGAGGAATGCTTGAAGACTTTGTTGCTGGTTTTCTGCATGTCTTTAGTAGTCTTTGAATTATTAATCAACTCTTTAAGATGATCCAAAGTTAATTTAATCTTAATCTTTTTGAAAAGATGAGTTTTCTAAAGAGTGTGAAATTTCAACCTGTTGAAATTTTGATTCAACCGATTGTTTGAGACTTAGTGAATTTTAAAATGAGTTTGAAAATTTATACTTTGTTTTGACTTTGCTGTTAAACTAATTCAACCGGTTGTTTCGAGAATTCAATTGGTTATTTTTTTGAAAACCTTAACAAAATTATGTTAAGTGGTTCCAATTTGTTTTAAATGATTCCAACAACTTTTGGTTTTTGATTTAACTGCTTTGACCATTTGATTGGAGTATAAAAAGGTTGTTTTACGCTCTTATGCATTAACTAAGAAAGATAGATCAATCAAAAGCAGTTTTCAAGATTTCAAGAAGCTATTGGATCATCTCAAGTGTTGAATAGGATTGTCTTGTAATTCTGAACTTTAATCTTTGATTTACCTAGGTGTATTATATTCCCTTCTTCTCTGAACATTGTATTTTTGTGTGTTCTGGTGTGGTGCAGTTTCAGAAGGTGTTTCTGGAAACTGTGTGGTTTGCCAAAAGTGGTGTGTGTTCTTAAGGGGTTCAAGATCATCACTTTTGATATGTGTTTTGTAATCTAGGTTTGATTATGTAGTGAATTCTCAGTGGTTAGTTGAGGATTGGATGTAGCTCTTGGTTAAGAGTGAACCAGTATATACATCTTGTGTGAATTTCTCTATCCTTACACTTATTAAACTATTTTATTTTTGGTTTTCAAATTTTCTAGTATAAACAACTGGTTATTTCGTGAAAACAAGTTGATTTTCTGGAATCAAGTTAAAAAGTTTTCTAATTGGCTAAACAATTTTTTCATTAATTAATTCTTCATAGCTTTTCACTTTACCTTTAATACTTGCGAAAATCTTTCATAAACAATTCACCCCCCTCTTGTTTAGGGCCTCTAATTCTAACACTTCGAACATGAACAATGCTTTGATGGGACGCGATCCTGGAACGATGACACATACACACTGACACCTCTTCCACAATGTGTCACTCCAATCACATGCACGTTGACACGTGTTACATAATGTGTCACTCCAAACCCATGCACATTGACACATCATACACCATGTGTCACTCTAAACACATTCACATTGACACGTCTTTTACCACATGTCACTTCAATAACATGATCATTGACACATGTTACATAATGTGTCACTCTAAAGCCATGCATGCTGACATGTCATGCACCAGATGTCATTCTAAACACATGCATGTTGACACATCTTACACCACGTGTCACTCCAAATGCATAGACATTGACATGTATTAGACATCTTGGCACTCCAAAGACATGCACACTAACACGTCTTACACCATGTGTCACTCTAAACTAATGCACAATGACACATCTTACACCACTTGTTACTCCAAACGAATGATCGCTAACATGTATTAAACAATGTGTCACTCCAAAGACATGCACATTGACACATATCAAAAGGCATGAACACAATTATATATACAAACCATGTGTTCTCATTTCCTACTTACAAAGAAATTCACCATGATTTCTGCTTTCAATTTCTCCATCTTTTCGCTTCAATTACACACCCATTATTGTATTTCTTGTAAAAAATGGCTTATATATGTCATTATGCATTATGAAAGATTAATAAAAGAATGCACATTGAAGGAGTTACATTTACTTCCACAACACCTAAAGTAATTGCCCTCAAAAGAGGCATCACCCTATAAGGGATGAAAGAAGTCATCCTCATATAGGGAAGCAGAAGAAAGGGTGACCACGATGCACTTCTGTTACCCAACTAGACTCGATGGAGGCTAAGTCATTACATCACCATTGAGATGATCGAGGACGACGATGAGGCGTTCTTCGATATATATGACTCCATTGAACTACAAATTGAATCTGAAATTTTTAAAGGTTTGCATCTTACTCAACACAATCATAGCCCACACACTACTCTGCATCACCATCTTTTCATTACAAACATTCACCACAAGTTCAACCCTCTATGATCACCAATCATAATTATTATTCCACCAATCACAACACCTTCCCACATTTAACCTTAATGCACCCATCCGTCCACATCTTGGGGACAAGAAAGACCATATTCAATCATATACCCAACTACTCAATGGTATGCATCTTAGCCTAAACGAATATTAATACAAATAACTCTCAAGAACAACCACAAGAGCATGAGTTTGTTGTTCTTCCCAACGAAGTCTTCGCTCTTTTCAATGAGGATGAAGACGACATCCATGCGACCATTGAAGGTGATAAAGGGACGAACCACATGTATAAATTGTAAACATTGAACCACGTCAATAAAACTCACTTTGTGTCCCACTCCAACACTTTCTAGACTTCCTGTGAAAAACAAAAAAATCACAATAAGGGAGGGTTGAATTCTGATTTAATAAATAAATTTTATAAATTTTTTAAAATCTACCATTTTGATTTACAATGATAAGGAATATGATTTGATTTGTCGAACAAACAAACTAAAATTCTTTCATCAGGTGTGTCATGTCAGACACACTTTAATGATTATTAATAATCATTCATCTATATATTTTTCTTATCCATTCCGACTAAAGATTAGTTTGTAATTCTTTCATCTAATTGACAACACTTGGCAAACATTTGACTTATGAAGGTAACTTAAAGAATACATGTCTATTGTGAATGGCCAATCAGTTTTTGGCCAATTCATATGTCTCACAAACTACATTCAATTCTTGGCCAATTAGTCAAGTTCAAATAAGCATACTAATGCTGCAAAATATGTGTTGAGTATTTTTTATTTTTTTTTTGCTTATAGCCAAATTTGCCTAACCCTTAGAGTATTATTGACACAAGTCATTCCTTGATTAAGTGAGTATTTTTTTGTTCAAGTCCGAGCTGACTATCCCCTTAAGTATTCTTTGCAGAAAACACTCTTTGTTAACCTGAGTATTCTTTACTCTTAACAAGTCATAATTAACCAAGTATTCTTTATTAATTACATTCCTTTTTCGTTATCCAAATGATTGAAATACTAATTAAATTTTTAAAAATAAACATACCATAATTTTTTTATTAAGAATAATATATCTAATTATTAAAATAACATATCACGAAATGTAATAAAATGTGCAATTAAATCTTAATAATAAATAAAAACATCTAGAAGGTTACCAATTTTTTTTAAAGGAAATACCATATTTTAAAATAAGATGCACAAAAATATCTCCTTCAAAATTATTCTACAAGAATATAAAAATTTCTGTCTTACCATAATGCAGCATCCAACGGCCATAGAAGAGATTCAAAGAATCCCAAAATTGAGCCGAAACAACACTTGCACTGCTATTCAATTAGATATTTGTTTTTCGAAATAGACCAACATAAAAAAAATCAGCAAATCAACCGAACGCGACGTAATTGGTTGTTTTGTTTCGTCGCAAATAATATCACATTCGCTTGCAAGAGAAAAAATGTGCTTTTTTTGGAAAGCAATTTTGTTTTGTTTTAACAAATAAGTTTAAGTCTAGTTTATTTTTACAAAGTTAATTTTAAAGGTAAAGATTTTCTCAATACACTTTACTTTTTCTTATGTATCTCAAACATAATGAGATTAGACATAAATAAAAGATTTTTTTATGATTCTATTAGAAAGTAAATTTAAATTTAATTCTTTTAACAAAATTAACTTAAAATTTAGTCCAGTTCCTTTGTAAAATCGTACATGACTTTGGAATGATATTTCTTAAGAATTTGAAAAATGAAAATATTTGTAATTAATAATAATTTATTTAGTACAGACACAAACACGAGCAGACAGACACAACCACATAAATACGTATAATTTTTAAAATATAGAACATGGAGACACGAATTTATATATTATATAATTATAAATTATATAAATTGACAATAAAAATTCATGTTTATAAATATGTTTGAGATTTGTTTGTTTCGAAAAAAAAAGATGTTTTTTTGACTGAACCAAAATGATTTATTTTTTATTTTTATAATTATAAAAAAATTTATACAATAAATTTAAATTTTTAAAAATTAATGTATTTTTTTAAAAAAAAATTATGTTAAAATCCTTAAGATTATCCTAAATTCAATTCTGTGAATGAAATATTTCATCGTTACATGTTGTCCGAATATCATAAGATTGTAAATGTTGTTGGATGAATATCTCTACCACAAACACTATATTTAAGAGGACTTTCCAAACCTCAATCTAGAAGAGTCGTGGTAGCGAATGTTTGTTAGTTGAGTTTTGATTTGTTGGATAATAGCGGCGTAAATGAGACATACGCGGCACGCCGAGACACACAGAGACAAAGAAAAGAAGCACTCGATTCAATTATTTCCACTCACTTTATCTCTTCGTTTCTCTCAGCTCTTTTCTTAACGCTCACAAACAAACTCAACAACATGATGTGGGAATGGAGCGATTACGAAGACGCCATCCCCAAATCCGACCAACCCGAACCCGATTCTCATCTCAACTTCGAATTCTTCTCCGCCCTCGCCAAACCCAAGGTGCTGCACACACTAACGTAACTCTTCAAACTTTGTTTTGTGAATATGGGTTGTTTTTGTAACAGCGTATTGTGTTGTGTCGGGCAGGATTATTATAAGATACTGGAAGTGGATTATGATGCCACGGATGATGATATTCGCTCCAATTACATTCGTCTCGCTCTGGTGTGTTCTGTTCTGTTGTGTTATTAGCGTTTTCCTTTTGCTGGGGTTTCCGATTGGGGCTAATGTGGGTGTGGTTGTGCGCGCAGAAGTGGCACCCGGACAAGCAGAAAGACCAGGATTCCACTACCTCGCGATTCCAAGACATAAACGAGGCCTACCAGGGTATGTATGTATCTATGTATTTATTTTTAGGGTTAGGGATAAGGATGCCATCGTTGTTTGTAGTTTTAAACTGTTATTTGCTTTATGATATGATGATTATACATGCTTGATACGACATTTTTGAGTAATTTTTTGTATATCATAAAAAAAAGTAAATTAATTTATCTATGAGCTAAAATTAGTTTATGCATAAATTTGGCGAAGTTTACTTATGGTAGCTTTTTTTTAAAATGATTTTTAATTTTTTTTCACCTGCAAGTGTTCATGAAGAAATTTTTCTAAACAAATCCTTTTTGTCTTTTCCCATACTAGAAGCTGGAGGAGTAGATGAGTCAAGCTGAGCACTAGAAGCTCAAGCTTGACAAGAACAAGAAAAGATGTTAGTCTACCTTGGCTTATTCATTTAAAGAAGTCGAATGTAAATCTTGAGTTTGATTGGCTCTGTTATAATATCTAGCCTTGTATAAGATATGCAATCATGCTTAGAACTAGAATGGTTCATTTGACTGAGTTTGTTTTCTGTGT
>Ga0123342_1001667_pt1 | contig 37418 bp, 17 predicted proteins | sample Turbeawhitnodule_FD_89960 | JGI IMG/M metagenome (GOLD analysis project Ga0123342, IMG submission 89960) | Root nodule microbial communities of legume samples collected from Mexico - Turtle bean Mexico white nodule | ecosystem: Host-associated > Plants > Roots > Nodule | place: Mexico: Nepantla...
ATGAAATTAATCATTGATCATCATTCTTTGTGAAGGACTTATATTGTGTGAAAAATCAAACATAGATTCTCTTCCACAAAAGCAACATGTGTCGTATAATTTTATTTTTTTATATATATAAAATGTTTTTAATTTTTTTCATGTTAGACATTATTATGCAATTTGACATAATAACAACAATCATCTGTCATCACATGAAACAAATATTATTAAAAAATACAAAAATATGAGAGATTAGACCAAAACACATATGTTAAAAAGACGATACATATAGATTATAATTATTCGTACGTAAGTATAATTTATTTACAATGTGGATGTATATATTAAAAAAACTTGTGAAATAAATAGTAAAGTGAATGATTAAAATAAGAAACATAATAGGTGATTCTGAACATCCGTGAAGCAAGCAGGAAAAGAGAATCTGGAAATCTGCATCTCTGGAGACATAAATAAATAAATTATTATTATTATAATTATTGAATAAACTATTGGTAACAGTGAGATGGTGTGGTGAAGTGAAGAGGAAAATAATGTGTGTTTGATCTGATTATTTGTCTCATTCTGATTTGAATGAAGTGTTTTCATTTCATGGGGCTCTTTCTGTCTCCAACCTTAACTCCAAAATCCACAAATCAAATATGCCAAACAATTCCTTAACCTATCACTCTCCTTATCAACCATTCAATCATCACATGCTTCAACCTTTTACACACATTCACATCTTTTTTGCTTTATAACATCACTATAATCGTGTTTAACTTTACGTCAATTTATATTCTAAAGTTTATTTACAATATTGAGTTTAAGTTTTGTAGCCATCAAAACAAAAATAATGGCAACAAGTATAAGAATATGATGCTTAACGTTTGTCGAAAATACTTGGCCAATACCTCCCTTCTAAGTAAAACATCATTATTATTGTCCTTGCTTTAAGTCTTGTTCCTTTCTTTTGGTTTAGAAGCATTTTTAAAATTCAACTTCTATACTTTGTTTAAATGGGTTTTCATAACAGTTATTTGATGGTGATTGCTCTGATAGGGATTAATCTAGAATAACTATGAATGGTTTGAATCGATGTGCAATAGCCATTGCTGAGTTAACATACCAAGTACCAATATATGTTTATCTGATATTAAATTTATTAAAATAATATGACCGTTATCTAAGACTAAAGTCTCAATAATCAGTGGGTGTCATAAATGAAGGTTTAAAGTGAATGTGCCATTATTGTTGGAAGCCAATTCTTGAAAAATGACAGGTAGCATACCCTAAACCTAGTTATATTGCATGATTTATTATTGGACCAGTGGAGTATACTTAGTTTTAGGCAATAGAGTTGATAAATACACCAAATCAATAATTATTACGAAGGTTTGCACCCATTTATATACAATGAAAGACTATAATCTCTAGTCGATGTGGGATCTCCAACACACCCTCACACCGAGACTGTCAACTCGTGCGTGAGACTATATATGGCTCTGATACCATATTAAAAAGTGGACTTTAAATCTAACTCAACCCCATAAAACCAGCTCATAGAGTTGAGGTTTGCACCCACTTATATACAATGAAATGTTCTAATCTCTAATCGATGTGAGATCTCAAACAATAATATAATTTTTTTGAAATAATGATTATTATTGTTATGGACCTAATCCGATTATGTGAAATAAGCAGATCGTTTTTCTATATTGACATTTAAAATACTAATATTAAAATATATTAATTTTTCTACTAATATAAATCAAGAGATACTGAATAATCCGTTTTTATTATTGAAATTGGACCAATAATAAGATCACATATAGAAAAGATATGATTAAGACTCTAATATACGTAAGAACAGAAAAAAAAAAAAAAACAAATACAGTTCACACACTCGACTAATAGTACGATTATTTTTAACTACACTGAATAAGTTTGAGATGGCCAGAACTTAACAACTAAAACTTTGAAATTATACATTATTTATCGTCAACTATTCTACCATCCTACCCGATTAAATTAAAGTATGGGGATGAAAGTAAACTAAGGGAAATTAAAAGTATTAGCAAAATTAGTTAGTTCTAAAGCTGGTCACACGTTTATTAATTGCACCAACCAAAAGACAAAACCTTGATTAAAGCTTTGCAGCTAACACAATTATTTGGCTGCTTCCTCGAAATCAATGTTCTGTCATAACCTTCTGTGTCATCCTTAATCAAAGAATTAATATTATTAATAAACACTGCACGCATTTACATGTGTTTATTTGAGGTGAGAAGGGATATTCAAGAGTTTCAATCATAAAAACAAATACAAAAGAGCAAATCATACGCACCCTTATTATCGACACCTCTCAACATCTATTAAATCGTATAAAACTATATATTTATAAATAACTTGATACTAATTCAATAGATCCTGATTAAAATAAATTTTAAATTATTATAATATTATATTAAGAAATGAATCTAACTCAATCTTATAATAAAATACAATTCATAATTATTTATATTATAAAATATTATTATTTGTGATGAACGTAAGATTTTTAACAGAAAAAAAATCCATGTTGAAGTATCTTTTTTAGTTATACGCAGGCATATAATTGTGGATGTAAACCTAACACAATAGACAATGTCCATTAATACATATAAAAAGGCATCCCCAGAATAAGCCTCCCCCAAACTAAAGCTGAACTATAAAAAACTATATATGAAAGAGAAAGGACCAGACAGCATCTCTATCTTTATCTTTATTAAATCATGTAACAAAAGCTAATTAATTAAATTAAACAATTTATATAAAAAGAAAAAGGACAATTGCTTTTCCATAAATAAAAAATCGTGGCCCTGTGCATTGTTTTTGCCCAGTCAATGCACTGCTTAACATATTGTATTAGAAAACTACTTTGAGGTATACAATAATAATATCTATCATTACTCGCAGTAATCTTTAATAATTGTTCTCTAAATACAGTTTCATGCAATTGTATTATATATATATATAAAAAAAATTGTTCTCAACAAGATACGTTGAGTTAAAAAAAAACACGTGTGAATTTACAAATAATAAAACCATGTAAGATAAATTTATATAATAATTATCTTCAGAAGAAAAATAGGTGTGAATCTGAGCACAATGCAGAAGTGAAGAGTTAATTATTTGGTATTGATAGATCTTTGTAAAATAATATTTTGTGGAAGAAACCAGTTACGTAGGTTACAAGAGTGATTAATAGTAGTGCAGAACTTTTGTGGTGTGAATGAGAAACGAAAAATAACTTAATGTTTGCACGTATCTGATTATGTCCCATGATAAGGTATAGTGAGATTCAATTGGATTATCTATTTATATGAGTTGATTAGACTGCTCTATAGTTTCCCATCAAACAAAAAGTTATATTACTTAGGACTAATGGCGGCTAGTCTTATTCATAATCATATATCTTCATGCATTTTGTTTTTATCTTGGAAAATATTAATTTCATACCTATACAATTTTGTTTAATTTTAAAGTTTATTTTTAATCTTATAAGAATATGTATCATTATTGTAAGGGCATGAGTTTTTTTTAATCTTCATCTCATCATAGTCTTATTAGCATACGTCTGAGACAGAAAGAGAGAGAAAGTATGTAAGGTCATGAATCTGGTTCGGTGATTAGCAATTTATGGTTCATTTTTTCACCTGCATATCTAACATGATATTATAGCATAAGTTAAGGCATCTCAATCAATTAGTCCAGAATCATAACCATAGACGAAAATCTTAGAATTTGGTCTATGTATACCAAATAACACTCAACAAAAGAGCATCTAATAAACATTAGTAAAAGATACACTTATTCTTAACCATTTTGAATGTTCTAGGACAGAGATCGTCTATATTTTTGTCTAGAACAATTTTTTTTTTATCAGCAATAAAAAATAAATGAATGGGAACCACTTCTGGGGTGGTTCAACCCTTATACATAAAGAGCTAGCACCTTACCAACCTCCAACCAAGAAACACCTTCCAACTTAAATAAGGAACAACCAAACCAACTCAAGAAAGCATTAAACAACCAGCCTCATACAATCCACTGGGTTCAAAACCCAGTTGGGGTACGTAAAGGAATCACAACACGACTTTGCATTTAGAACAATTATATATTTTAATTTTGTGATGTAGTTTTTTTTCTTTGTTAATAAAATGGTTTTAGTGCAAGTAAGGTGATAAAAAGTATGGTGTAATTAAGATTAAGAATGATAATGGAAAGGAAAAGAGAAATATTCGTGCATGGGAACATAATAAAGAACATGAATCGTGGCCTATGAAAAAACAATGGAAACCGATTGATAAAGATTGGTGTGGACCCTCCGGATCAGGTTATTTAATTTTGCGTACTGGATTATGTTATTCCAAAAATATCACTCAAGAACATATATATCCCCATTTTCCACATCATGATGTGGATCATCAACATTTCTGTGGTGATTACCAAAATTAAATTAAATTAACATTTGTGTGGTTGCAATTCTTCATCTGCATACATTACCAACAGTGAACTTGCGGGCAAAACTCGTCAATGTTGATAAATATACTAAGATGTTTAGAAAATGTTCTACCAATATGTTTTTTCTTTTGTGTGTTATGATTCATATAACGTATTTTTTTAGTTTTTATTTATTATTAATTTCATTTCTCTAGTATCGTGATTTTGTGTTAAAAATAGTTTTAAATGTTTTGATGATAGTATCAATATTAATTTATTATATGAATTTTATTGTTTTTCCTTAAGTTTTTTCATGGGTATGTCAATAATATAGCTAGAATATTATTGAGATAGGTCTGCGTCATAACAATAAACAACCCTCCAATTTCAGAACATAAATCCAAAAACTAAAAAAAAAAAACCCCACCCAATCACGTGTAAATGAAAGGATAAACGATCACGTAATTCTAACGATCACGTAAGGATAAACTATCAACTCACAGAACGCCAGGGCAAGAAAATTGGATTTGGAGTGTGATCCTACATAATAAAAAACGAAAAAAAGTACTTGTTTGTTTATATATATTATTTTAAAAGTTACATAAAAAAAACCTTTAATTTTTTTGTAAAAACAGGTTAAAATGATATTTTAAGATTGTAATGAAAAGGAAAAACTGAAGATAAAATAAAATATTTATTACAAAATAGACTTTAAGTCTAACTCAACTCCATAAAATCGACTCAATGGAGTGAGGTTTGCATCCATTTATATACAATGAAAGATTCTAATATCTAGTCGATGTGAGATTTCCAATAATATTAATTTTCTTTCTTGGTCAGAAGGTGTCGAACAATTAAAGAATGGAAACATTCATAAAATTAAACTATATCTGAGTGTTTGATTCAAAGAAGGGAGGAGAGAAGACCAAAAATATGTAAAGAAAAAGGGAAAAGAAAACAAAATAAAGGAAGAGGGGTTTTATATTGAGGATTTGATTGTTTACTTCTAATAGAAAAAACAGAGCTCGCTAATTTTTTTAGTATTGTTTTGTGAAAAAAAAAGGGTAAAAGGATTATTGTTTTCTTCCTTTAATCACGAGAATGAAGAAAAGCAATGAAATAATTTTTTATCCGAAGTGAAAACACATGTAGCAGACAGTGTTTTTTGTTTGAACTAGATCCATACATGTGATGATTTGATCGTCCCGTGATGTTTGGTGTCTCTAAAGATTGAATTGGAACCCCACTTCCTTTCACACGGCGTCAAAAATAATTTCAAACTCGTAAAGTTGGACCAAGTTTCTATCGCTAGCTCAAGCATAGGTCTTAAGAATGTGAGTTAGATTTAAGATCACCATATTTTTCTAAATGACTTAACACTTACAAACCCTGTCCAATTAAACATATCTTCTCTAACGGGTTTGGAACCTAGAGAACGATTGTTCCTGCTTCCATCTTGGGTCAACGGTCAACGATGTTTCAAACTATGCTACGCCTTCCTCCTTTCAGTCGTCTGACTCCACAGGCGGGGATGGTACCTGCAGAATGCACTCCAACGCTCAAGTTAGTTGAGGTGTTAACACTCGGTGACAGAGTACTGTAGATAATGACATACATTTTTCCTTGAAATGCGTGTTACTTATATTACCTTAATGGGTCTTTATTGGTGGGCCGGTAGAGTTGTACTAAACAGCCATTAACTATGGATTAACTTTGTTGACTTAGTCAACCATCGACTCAACGCCAAGAATCAGTCGGTCACATGTCGTCTCGTGACCTTCTCATCATGATTTAGGCGGCTACTTAAATCGAGTATTGATTGGCTCACTTAGTCGTCGATCGTACTAGTACACCTACAATATAGTTGTACAATTATATGTATTTTAAATTATTTTATATTAACTTGTTTTTTCGATCGGGTCGATCTGCTCTTCTCTTTCTTCTCTCAAATTATCTGTGTTTTTTTTTTTTATTCATTGTTTTTGTGAATTTCACCATCGATTAATACCTAAAAAAAACCTTCGACGTTCAAAGTAAAAATTCACTATTCAACACCAAGATTATTTAAATTATAATTAAAAATATATTATTTAATATTTAATTACTGAATAGTTTCATTAATCTTCTATTTGAAGATAATGATTTTAATCCTATCAATTTTGATCAAGGATCGGATCTCAAAGGGTCATAAAAGACCCGACCGATACACATTCAAATTATTAATGTTTCATGTATTGATTGTGAAAAAGGGATGAGCAGCAGAGCTAATCCATGCTCTGTTTCTACTCCCGCCAATCTCGACTACTTTTTCCACCAACCGCTGTTGCAATCAAGTCAAAAATCTAAATGAATTCAGAACAAACAATGGCCACTATTTTATTTTTCTTTCCAAAAGGGAGAAAGTAGAACGCCTAATCCAGAAATTTACAACTATTGTTTTAACCAGAACAAAAAACACAAATGATTAACATGCACAAAGCCGAAAAATATATCCTTCCTTAAAGCATCAATCAATCAACCCAACAAACTAAAGTGTCATAACTCACACTTCCACACACTACTTTCACTCCTTTCTTTTTTTTGCTACACTCTCCATTCTATCACGTGAAGTGATGCGTTTCTCCACTTTCTTGCGTGACAGCAGATACTACAAGAATACAAAAATTTACATACAAGGAGTACTCACGCGTCCCACACACACTACACTTTTATCTTCTTCTTTCTCTTTCGTGATGGTTGTACGGTAAATTTAACTTAAAATTAATTACCACAGCCTATTCTTTAATTAACCTTTTCTTTTCGGAATTTAGAAAGTGATTAAAATCAGACGGTGAGTGATGTGACACGTGGAAAGAGTTCAGGGCATTCCCTTGCTGGCGTAGGAGTTGACGAGAGCCAAAGCGTTGCTGGTGAATTTCTTGACGTTGGTGACGCGATTGCATACATCCGCTTTCACCGGACACTCCGCTACGTCCTGGAATCCGTCCGTGCAGGTCTCCTCGTCGGTGAGAGCGGCGCTCATCCACGTCTGCACGTTGCTCATCTGGAAGAGGAACGAGCCGGCGCCCTCGCCGGCTGCGCCAATCTGCCGCATCTGCTTCAGAGAGCCGCGGATTTCGTCCACGGCGTCGCCGAGGTTCGAGAAGCAGTCGTGAAGCGCTAGCGCCGCGCGCGAGCCGCTCGTGCCGTAGTCGGCGTCATGCGTGAGGTTGGAGATGTAGGAGGCGGCGCGGTGGGCCTTGGAGAGACTGACGCTGATGGCCACGCGCGCCAGCTGGCCGGGGTTCTGCTGCACCGCATTGGCGTAGCGGGAGAGGGAGGTGAAGCACACGTCGGGGTAGAGTGTGGTGTTGCAGCTGGAGCGGATGAACTCGGTGTCGCCGTCGTCAGGCGCGGGGGCTGAAGCGTCGTATGCGGCGGCGGCCACCGGAGAGAATGCGGCTGCGAAGAGGAAGAGAGAGAGGAGGAGGTGGAGAAGGTGAATGCGTTGGGTTCTCATTGTTATAGTTTGGTTCTGTTTCTGTTATGGGTTTGTTGTTGCTTTGTGAGGGTAGTGTGTGTCCCGTGAGTGAGAGAGAAATGAAGAGGGTTTTTGTAGGCACCCGTTTAGTGTGAAATTACTTCTACCTTCTTCCTTTCAACTCGAATAACAATATTGCCATCAACTCAGTTTTTTAATCATAATTAAAAAAATTTACAATAAATTTAAATTTTTTTAAAAATAATATAATTATCATTTTAAAATTGTGTTAGAACTATGTTAAGATTGTGAGAAATTTAATAAATATTTTTTTGAATTGAATGTTTTATCAATATGTTTCATATGAGGATTATACGAGTACGTATATCCGACACAGATTCACAATTTAAAAAAAGTGTCTGAGCTTCATATAATCCTTAAATTATAAGTAATTTTAAAAGACATGTAAAATGATTCGTCTTTGGATTTTATTTTTATTTTAAAAAAAATTGTAATTGAGTTATACATGTGAATTCTTTATAATGTAATTTATTAATATATTTCGACGACAAACAAATAAATTAGTATATTTTAGCACTTTTTGTATTCACTGTAAGTTGCGATGTTTGGGAAACTATGAGGAAAAAACAAGTTACTCAAATGAATTTTGTTGGGGTACGAATTACTGAAAAATCATCGATTAAGAAACCAAGTTGAAATAATTTGACTTATAATTATTGTTTTTTTGTTTGTTTGTTGTGAAAAGAGATTTGGTTGAAAAGTAGTTCTGTTAGGGAGTTTTTCCGGCTTTCAAGGATATCTGAATTCACGCGACAAGGAACAAATTTTGCTTTTAAGATTCATAATAGCTGTAATAAAGTGTTCAAGACATTGTATAAATATTTTCAATTTAAATAAAATATAAAATAAATATATATGGTTAACTCAAATAAATAAAAATAAAAATAAATTGAATTGAGATTATAAGTGAGTAAATTTTGGATATTTTATAACATCTAACAGAAAAAAAAAAAAAGTGGGTGATGTTAAGACTAGACAAAAAAAAATCATTATTAAAACAGGAGTTTTATAAGTTATTGTATTTCTTCGGCACATATTTGGGTGATATGTTGGCATGTAATAAGTTAGTTATGTTCCTCACGCCAACAAAGTCATATTATAGTTGAATTCAAGCTTACTTTTTTTGGAAAAGGCTAACTATTAACCAGTAATCAGCCTATAATTTTGCTATTATGAAGATAAGATTAAGACAATAAAGGAAAAAATAATACAAATTAAGACATAATATTATTTCAAACAAATATTATCCTACTAAAAATGGAAAGGACAACTCGTCGATTACGGTGTGTTTCTCTTAAAACGAATTTTTAGTTAGTTTCCGATGAAAACTGAATGTCCATCTGTAAAAACTCTTAAATGTTTAAGTCAGTAGAAATGTAAAGATAATGATAAATTCTTAAAAAAAGTCAAGAATAATATAAAATAAAGTTTAGTGTGTTCTCTTAATAAAAAAATCACCACCTATTTATAGATCTTGATAGTGTTGGAGATCCCACATCGACTAGAGACTAGAGCCTTTCATTGTATATAAGTGGGTGCAAACCTCAACCTCATGAGCCGGTTTTATGGGATTGAGTTAGGCTTAAAGTCCACTTCGTAACATGGTGTATAGGACTAAGGATTGATGAAAGATGTTAGTTGGGTGAGAGGAGGGAAGAGGGAAAATAATGGGAGGCATGTGTAAGAAATGATAGGGAGAGAAGATGGGCATTGGTTGGCGTGGGGACACTTCTTACATGATCTAATTAAATAATGTTTTAGGTGATACTTAGTGGAAGGAACCCATCAAAACCATTCCTCATTTAATAAAATTAAATAACTATATTAAATGACCATACTTCTTAACTTGGATTATAAATTTCTTGAATGCAAAATTTTGATGAGTTCAGAACAGCAAAGAAGACAAAGAAGATGACACTAAATTTGGTTTCTCAACCCTGGCACTACCGTAGCATGCGCAGTGGCCACTCACGTTTTGCGGCTAGTGCAGAATCTTACAAATCAACCGTCATTTTCACTCCGTGACCAAATTATCATACTAAACATGCATTCTTCTTTCTCTCTCTCTCTGCTCAAATCTCATTTCTCAAAACATCAATTTCACTTTTTTCAATCAAAATAAATTGTTAATAAAGTATATTTCGTATAATGCCATGATTATTTACAAAATCATAGAACATTAATATGTAGAGAAGCTAAATTTTCTTCAATTTTTAGGTTTAGAAAAGACCCTCAATCAAAATATGTAGTTGAGATACTAAACATATTCTTGTAAGTTTTAATGGGCTCCAAGGAAATGAGGAATTTCAACTATAAAAAATATTCTGACGCTCAACTTAGTAAGAGCATAAAACAAAATAAATATAATGTAAAATATGAGTTGAAAGTACTTCTTGTGTTGTCTATTGTGAGTTATTTTCTTTTTCTTAAATAGGATAGTGTTCTCCTCCTTCTCTGTGTATCTGATCTTATTATTGGTTTAGTTCAGTAATAAATGTGGTCTCATCCTATTTAAGACTGATTATCCGATCCTTGATTTGTGCTTATACAACATTAATGTTCTTAAATATGAATATCTATAGATGATCTGTTTATATGAAATATCAAACTTGACCCATAATACTACAACTCCTAATCTCGAACATAAATCAATCATAATACAACTCCTAATCTCGAACATAAATCAATAATGTTAAAAACAAAGTTTATTCTCATGAGTTAACCTACATATCTCTTATTTGACTCGATCCATAATGGGCACACCAAACTAAATTTGATTATTTAGGTTTTTTTAAAGGCGTGGAGTATTGTGCGATGGCATCCACCACTAGAATAGCGTTAATTGGCTATAACCTAATAAAGCAGCAAAGACTTGGGCTTGCACTTTTTGTTTAGGTCGGTTAAGACTTTGGGTTGTTAGTTAGGAAATTGGGGGTGCATGTAGGTATGAATGTCCCTCACATTTTGGCCACTATGCTTCAAGCGTGAAACTTTTGTCCCCACTTTTTTTAACTAAATAGTGCCCACCCTTCCCTTCCACACACACCATTCAAGACACACACAATAATTGTTTTTGTGGGAGTTAACTTCCCACACTCCTAGGGACCAAAACCAATTATAAATCATTTTATAAAAATAATTTAAAATTCTAATATGAAAGAAAAAGAAAAAGTTTGAATTTAAAAACTATGTATAATCATTATACCTACCACCATTCAAGCAACTATTTGCTCTATTTGTCCAAACTTAAGTATAGAGTTGGAGAACAAACTAATTGAACATGATAACGTTTGAAAAAGCTACAAGTTACAACATTGTGGTGTTTCTTAGCTCTGATAACATCTTTACCTTTATTTTCAACTCTGACTTTCTAAGGGTCAAATGCTGAACAGTGAGGAGCAAGAAAAAAGAACCTCATAATTTTGATTTGAAACTGTTGTCTCTAGGAGAATCCATTTGACAAGAACTTACCAAATAACGGGCTCAACGGCATAACTGACTCTTCTTTTCATCCACAAAGTAAAAGTAAAAGTAAAGAGAGGAGTAGCTTTTACTACTAGACTACTAGTTAGTACATTTATTGAAACACATTATTCAATATTTTGTATAATGATTCATTAGTAACTTTTTTTTTATCAGGAGAAAAGTAAATAAATAAATAAATACGAATTATTTAATGTGTGATCCAATCCATATACATATAATTTTGTTTGATATTTTGACAACTTCTGCTCCATCTACAACTACAATAAATATTAATATTTATAATAAAAAAATAAAAAAATAGAAAAAACCTTTTTAATGAAAATACAAGCAAAATGTAAAATATTTTTTTTTTCCAAAATTAAACAAAATTATAAATTTCTATAAATAATTAAAATATTAATATTTACTGAGTTGTAAGGTAGAACACAATTGTCAAATAAATAATTTTGAATCTTGTTAGAATCTACCAACTCAAAACCAACTAAGATACCTAAAAAATAAAATCAACAAACCTAATTACATACATTAAAAAATATTAGAAACAAGTCAACAGTCAAGACACCAATTAAAAAAAAAAACAAGAAAAACAAAACTAGAAATAATTCCAAACTAAGTTTTTAATTAAGTGAAACAAAACAAATTTCAGAATAATTAATCGCTGAATTATAAAAAAAAATTCAACATGCAATTCATTAAAAAAACCTAAGATTAGATAAAAGTAAATGCAATAGAACAACACCTATGCATAAAGGAGTTGTACTTATTGATGTAATTGTTCTTTAAAGAATTAGTTTCACATTCTTCAATAAAGAAGGGTTGCATAAGTAATATTTTAAAATTTTATACTATTTTATTTTAATTACTATAAGCTACTGAACTAATTTTTTTTACTACAACCTTAACAACCCTAAAAGGAGGTTAATCGAACGATTTCCACCATCTAATTCTGAATACTTTTTTTATTTCTATAATAATAAAAGACAGATGAAACCCCACAAAAAGAAAAGGGCCCATTGCTCTTCAAAGGTATGCGAGTTGTTACATAAATTGTTAATTTGAAATAAAGTGAGATACCAATTCCAATTGAATTTCTCATATTCTTCTTTATTATCTTCCATCAGTTATGGCATTCTTACCATTTTATACCTCTGTGACTTGCCATCACTCTTACACTACTCAATCAAACATAATTTTGAGTTAAGATTTCTAATTATAGAAATTGTATTTTCAAAAATAGATTAATCTACATCATTCACACGCATACATATTTGTCATTGAATAAAATTTTCCTATTTATAAATCATATTAAAAGAAATATTAATATCAACTGATTTGTAGCATAATCCCTGACTTGTAGGAAAATATAGATATATTTAGAGAATATCTTTAATCAACATTTAACTAATTTATCGAATATATTTCTCTCATATTTCGAAACATAATGTGACTTATTAAGTGATCTTGTAATTGTCGTTACTGTCATTTATTATGTGTCTTGTGTCTTGAGATGTTCTCTAACTCAACCGATTGATCATCAAGATCTGGTTCGTCAGTCCCGGTACAAAAGCAAAGAAAAATATATATAGATAATATAACATGACTGTACGTGGATAGAAGGGAATTTGAGATAAGATGGTAACCGAATACAGTTGGGCACTGTAAAGAGGAAGACAATGTGAGAAGCCTCTTTGTGTAGATTTTTAACGCTTTGGGATGATTTATCCACATCTGCACACCAGCATAACATCCTTGTCAGCCAGAACCAAGGCCAATAATAAGACTCCGTGAATGAAGGATAATTACAAAATTCCACTCTTTATTATCTTTGGTTGTGTTGTGTGACTGTGAATTCTAGTGGGGTCTAACTTGAATTCAGTGTTTATTTCATTGGACCAACAAAAAATCTAGAAACATGGAAGCCAAAGTTACTTGCACAGAGACAAACACCTGCCATAAACATTTGAACACTTTTATATCGATATTAGCATCATCCACTTTCCTAACCTGAAACAACAACACTTGCAAACGTTTGTTATGAATCTTGTGTTATAGAACAAGTCATGTTGAACTTTGTTTTAGTGTACCTGTGAATGGGTTTGAGAATAATCCTTCTTCAATCATTCACATCTCGTGTAATGATCTAGACCTTGGAATATCTGATGAGCAGAAATTCAACCTATATATATGTTCAGACATGTTTGCTCTCATATGTGTTGAAGTATTAGGCTTTAAAACGAACACAAAATAAAAGGTTTCGCGAGGCGTGAGTAATCACTGTCCGTAAGGACTTATCCGCGGTGTATTGCGTAAGTCCCCCAGAATACAACAGGAACTTTCCGGATGTTTCCGAAGATCAGAACTAGCAAGTTACTCTTTAAAAGAGTAATACCCAATGGAACCAATATAATACTTAAAAATATAATAAAGTAAGTGAGGAGAGAGAAAGTGAAAAAGAGAGAAGAAAAGAAGCTACGGTGGGTGAAGAAGATGAAGAGAGTGAATGAGAGAGATGTGCATTTGGAGAGGATGGAACCCCTCTTTATATAGGGATAGGAAGCAAAGATATTTTCCATCTCCATAACTGATTTCAATTTGCTGTTGCACCTAATTTATTTTCTTGTTGCACTCATAACAGCATTTGACATCTTCAATCAACTTCCTCCAAAATCTTCCACAACTCTAGACACGTGGGTTCACAATTGTTTTTAAGATATTTTGCAATATCTACTTCGTTTTACAACAATATGTTCAGCAATTAAATCAGATTTGAGGTAACAAAAATATGCAGTAGATAAGCACAGCCTTACGTGTACTAGATGTGATATCTATAGAAATCATGTCACAAATGAAAAACAAATACTTTTGTTTTTTCTTTGCTTTCGTTAGAAAATAACATACATATCGTGAAAAGACATCAACTATCATTAGCAAAACCTTCCTATTATAAAAAAAGACCCCGCTGCGATTGTCACTAGCCAGAAAACTTGATCTGGTGCAATGTTTGTCGGATCCTTAATTGGTAGAATGTTAGGAAACTTGTTTTTGGGGTTTTGTATAAGTGTTGGGACACCTTTGAAGTATCTCATTTTATTTATTCTTTGCTGATAAAAAAAAATCACTTGCCAAACAGGGAATTCAATAATGCATTTGGTGAAAATGAGCAATCCCACTGTTCGGTACGCTAATATAGTATGACATAGTTTCGGAATCAAGATTAAAGTCAGTTTATAAACTTTTTCCTCTCCTAACTCACCAAGAAGGAAAAAATCGTACCGACCTTTAAAACAGATAATACCTCAAATAAAATGATTAACTCTATCGATATTATCTCTCGAATTTAAATTTGGAAAACTCACTAATAAGAGACACATATGCTAAATAACATCTTAGTATGCTATCATGTAGAGTTTTTTGTTAGTCTCACAAGACATGTTGCCATTTCAGGTACGAGATTGGTCTCACATAAATTAAAAGTAAATAAAATGAGCACAGTATAAGAAAAAACACCTAGAATCCGATGTCAAAGTTTTAGATTGAAGGTGATAATTGATTTCTTATACGAAATCTTCGTGACTTGTCTAATTTTCCTCACGTTTACTCACAATAACCCAACACGACTTAATAAGAAATGTATGTGTAACTTTCTCCTTTGTAAAATTAGGATTACAATCCTAACAAAGACATTTTCACACAACTCATGCAGAGGCCTTTCAACAAATGGACTATGTGACATTTGGCTCCAACAAAGCCAGAGTCATGTTTCACCAATACCTGACAAAAAAACAACTTAACAATGTGTCTCATTAAATATGTCGTTGGAGTAATATGCTGTTTTAAACACTAATAGCTTATTCATTTTCCATTTATTCTCGTCATTTGCTTTTAAATATTACTCTTCTCTGTGTAAACTTAAGTGTAACTCTTCATAATTTTGTTTATTTTAATATTTAAATAAAATAGTATTTTATTTATTTTTTCGTCCGAAGTTCATAAAATCTGAGGATCCAATGAATTGAAATTCTATGATTTTATGTTAATAAATAAGAAGCCAATATGGATTGTGAAGAAAGGGAGAAATGATTATATATAAACTTTTGCTGTCATGCTTCCTGCTATGGTGTTGACAGCCTTTTCAAAGTTGCATTAAATACTATGGAACTACTAATGAATTAGATAAGATGATGAAGAAAAATATTGTGTAACTTAAAAAGCTAGATTCTCATACTCATAACTTTCTGCGCATATAAAATTGTTGGTATGATTTTGTACCAGAGCATTGTACTTTCCAAACTTGGTATGATTTCCCATGAGCTTGCATCATTAGCTCAGGAAAGTTATATTTTGAAATTGGTCATGTTTCAACTCTGCTTCTTTCAGCACAATAATAATCTTTTTAACATATTTTGCTTATACCATTCTGCGTTGCTCAATATCTAATTCATATAATTGTGGAATTATGACATGAATAGAACTTATAATGTCAATACCTCCTTCATTTATTGGTGCCACCGTCTGCTATCACGGACACGTTCAGCTAGTTCTGGAATGCCTTTAACCCATTCTTCTCTTAAGAAAGTGTTTATAAACGTAGTTTACAGCCAATATGTAGTATTCTCCTCACGTTTTGAAAACTTATCCTTCATGATGTAAAAAAAACTGATTTTCCTTAATTTCTACTACTCAAGTTTGCTGTTTGAACTATGATCACCATAAGATCTCCTATAGCATATCTTTAGTAATACTAATATCAGCTTTGAAGGCAAGAGGGAAAATATTGCAGTGAGAACTAGTTGTTTTGGAATATATATATATATATATATATATTTTGTGCAATCAAGGGCGTTTTACATATGTTTGGTAAATCCTTTGTATCAAAACATGATAATCAAATATCTTCTATTAACTATCTTCTATTATATTTTCTTCTGCTTATTTGTCCATCAAGTTTAAAGGGTAAAATACCTGTAAAGACACTACAACGTTCATTTGGAGTGTTAACGTGTTTGTGGGTTTAGAATTAGAAAAATCATTATCTTGTCCTATTAGAGTCTTGTTCTATTTATTTCTATTGGACTCTTATTCTTAATGACGTTGATCCAAACCTAATAAATCTTTATAATACTTTATTACTCTTAATTTTAGATTAACCTAATTAATACTACAAGAAAAATGTTGAATTAATTGCTAACAAATGAGTAAGTTTTTCAATCTATTTTTTATAACACTACAACGATAAACATAATCATGTTTTATTTCCTTAGTTTCATATATCCACATGCGTAGATGTCATTAATTTAGAGGAGTAAAGAAGACTCAATGAGAAAAACAGAACTAGGAAGATGAAACATAATTATATATAAATAATAAAATAAAAAATACACTGACGCGGTTTCTCCTACTTCTCATAAATTGAATTTAGATTCATTGAAAACCAATTCAAATTTAATCTGATATTAATTTAAAAAAAATTCAAATTTGATTTATATTAATTTAAATATATATATATTACAAAACCTATTTAATGCGCTAATCACGCATTGTTTGTGCTTAAGTGTATTTTTGTTTTTTTTTTCACAGTTTTCGTTTCTATGTTTTATATAACAGGTTTGTTGGGTCTGTTTTGTAAGATACAGTTTTTCTTTGCAGTAAAATTCTTTCTTTTCATGTTTTCTGCTGCTGTTTTTCACCTGTTTCTTATTATTTTCTAGTAATCAATTCCTTGACTGAATGAAAAACTTCTACATACGCTTTTTGAATAAAGATCTAAAATAGTTATATCCACGTAACATAAGTCTCACTTTGTTATTTTCAGCAGTGATCGATTTATTTAACTTTTATATTTTATTTTTAGAATATTGGATCTTAAACAACGAAACTAATAAATAATAACGTTCATTAATTAAGTTTGGTGATGATATTTGTGAAGTACCATATCTGGGATCTAAACCCATTACTTTACCAAATTTAATTTTTGGTTTTGACTCTTTTCAAGATGCAGCAGACTAGTCTATCCCAAATCTACCTGATTTAACTTAATCTCTCACTGATATCTTCAATGAATGATACATACCTTAGCTATTTGAACAAGCAAAACCACATAAGCATAATTTCCTTATTATTTCAATCACTGAATTGTGACGGGTGTCATTCATAGACCACTTCAATCAGAATTTGGTACTTGTTTGTTTCAATAACTAAACTTGATTTATAAATAGCGTACATACTGTATTAGTTTACATGTTAGAGACATTATTGTTTGCATCCTGCACACATAACAAAACCCAATAGGTCCGATAAACATGCACATGGCTCAAAATACAAATCATAATCATAACATGACAGAGAGGTGAGAGAGATTGTTAAAGAACACTGATCATAACTGTTTTTGAAACTTTTGCCTATGTTGCTTGTTCCTTGACATATGAACACAGATAACATAATCACAATTTATACTAAAAGGAAAGTGGTGATGGTAAATAAATGTTGAATGAAGGAGCAGTTAAGAAAAGTGGAACCTGACAGATAATATGAAGGTATGAAAAGGGTTTTGGTATGAATGTATGTTTGATATGTAATTAAAAGTTATCCCAACCAAACGACATAAATTCACTAATTCACATGTCCTCCCAGTCTTCTTCTCTCTTCCCCATACACGCTCACACAGTCAAACCATCTGACGCTTCACAATCATTCTCCCACTCTCATCATAAGCTGCACCTACATCATACACACATACAGTACTCTCTTACAATGCACCCACACTTTCCGGTGGGTCCTACACTCCCGTTTTCCCAACCCCCTACCCCCCTACTCCACGTGTTCCCCACCAATTCGCGGTGCTCATCACATGTCCTTCATTATTCCCCGTTCCAAACTCCAACCCGACCCGACCCGCTTTAGTCAAGCTCCGTTTTCGTTCAGTCAAGCCCGTTTGCATCGGGCTCCCAAAACAAACCACTCTCCTCTCTCCACGTGGCGATTGCGCACTGGACAAGGCACTGGAATCCAAGGATGCTTTCTCGTTTATATAACAACCTCGACCGTTTCCTCTTCTCTCCGCACACAACCACAAACACCACCTCGCACTGCCGCAGTGGGAAAGTAAACAAAATGGCGCCAAACTCTCTCTTCTCTGTCCTCTCCATGCTCATCCTCCTCCTCCTCCGCCCCTCCGCCGCCGGCCACGACTACCGCGACGCCCTCCGCAAAAGCATCCTCTTCTTCGAAGGCCAGCGCTCGGGCAAACTCCCCGGCGATCAGCGTCTCCACTGGCGCCGCGACTCAGCATTGCACGACGGTGCAACCGCCGGAGTAAGACTTTCTCTCTGTTTTTCTTTGTTCTCAATGTAGTAGATAGATGGCGGTTATAGTGAATGAGGTCAAGGTGATGATTGTTAATGAGGTACATTGTGCTTTTTACCCAGGTGGACTTGAGCGGAGGGTACTACGACGCCGGGGACAACATAAAGTTCGGGTTTCCGATGGCGTTCACGACGACGATGCTGTCGTGGAGCGTGCTGGACTTTGAGAAGAGCATGGGGGCGGAGCTAGGGAACGCGTTGAAGGCAGTGAGGTGGGGGACCGATTATCTGCTTAAGGCGACGGCGAAGATTGGTTCCGGCGTGGTGTTCGTTCAGGTTGGCGACCCTTACTCCGACCACAACTGCTGGGAGAGACCCGAAGACATGGACACGCTGCGCACCGTTTTCAAGATCGACGGGTCCCATCCAGGCTCTGACGTGGCAGGTGAAACTGCTGCTGCACTTGCTGCTGCCTCCATTGTCTTCAGATCACGTGACCCCTCCTACTCTACAAAACTCCTCAATCGAGCCGTTGCGGTGCGTGACACTCTTGCGCCCTCCCACACACGACACACTCCCCCCAACTTTTTCATTTATTAATAATTGAATAACATCTATTATATAACTGATTTTTTTAAATAAAATATTACATTATAATATAAGGTGATAATAGTAGAAAAGGAAAAGTAGTGTATGGTTCTTGTAAAAACCTTTTTTCCTTTGGCTTTAGTTGAAAAGTAAAAACGTGAATGTGGTAAGTTTGAAAAGCGGTTTGTGGAAAGCGAGACTCTTCTCGTCTCTCACGAGCGACATGGAATATCTCCGTGTCACCCATTCCACCCAACACTTTATTTATTTTTTGGCGTGTTTTTCTCTGTATGGTTAATTTGTTAAAGAGGTGCATATAATGCATTTTCCGTTAAAATATCGCGAGAAAATGACCGTTAGTTTGGGTGAGGGTGCAGGTGTTCCAGTTTGCTGACTCACATCGTGGTGCGTACAGTAACAGCCTGCGCCGTGCAGTGTGCCCGTTTTACTGCGACGTCAATGGTTACCAGGTACGTGGGAAGTAATAATAGACATAACGGGAGAAAGTGATGGAATATTGGGCGTTGGATTGGATGACTTTTTTGACTTTTGATCTGTGTGATGGTGATTTTAGGACGAGTTGCTGTGGGCAGCGGCGTGGTTGCACAAGGCGTCACGTAGGCGTCAGTACAGAGAATACATTGTGAAGAACGAAGTGGTGTTGAAAGCTGGGGACACCATTAATGAGTTTGGTTGGGATAACAAGCATGCTGGGATTAATGTCCTCATTTCTAAGGTAACATTAACGACACTTCTCTGCTACACCCATTTTTATCATCCCTACTTTTCGTATTCATACCCGTTTTGGTTACAATTAATTAATTGCCTTGGTTTTTATTTAATTTTGTATGATATGATTGTTGAAGTGGAGTTTTCCATTTTTTGTATCATCATTACTCCTATGTTTGTGTCATTGTGTGTGCGAGCGCACATATCAAAATACCTTTGTCTTTTATGCGGTGTTTTTGTTCCTCTTGTCTTGCGCCCCCCGTTTAGCATGTGGAGGCGCAGTGTCACACTGTTCATTCATTCAATCTAGATGCGGAATTTGGAGATAAAGTTTCTGCATCACGTGGTCTGTGGAATGTGACTTACTTTGTCTTCTTCCCACCTTCCTTCCCATTGGCCCCTTCCCAATCTCCTCACACATCATATTATTAATCATCCATCATCACAGGCACAACAGGGAATTCCACATCAACATCATTATTTCCCACTACTAATACATTACATATATGACTTAGATTTAACTCAACTTTTCCCTCTACATTAAATAAAATTACACTTTGATTAAACATTCTTTTGTATCATATTTTATTCATTTATCAGTACATCCATTACAAATGCCTTAGAGAAGGGAAGTACAAAGCAGATCCTATACTATTTTACAGACTATTTTGGTCATTGAATGTTATAATTATTGTTTAAAGAAGTGTAAAAATATGAAGCCATCAGAAACTTGATAGAATTAATATTACTCGATTATAAATTCTAGTAACGAACTTGGGTGCTTTTAAAAAGAAGCATTAATAATTTAGATCATGTGCATAGAAAATGTGAAAGAGGGTAGTATTTTGAATTTGACTTTCTCTTATTGGTGGGCCATGGAAGGAATCTAAGCCATAGTGAATAATGTTGTGTGCATATGTACGGTACAGCTAGATTGGGAATGTGGGTACAGATTTTGAATTTTTTGTAGAAAAAAAGGTTTATCCATATTTGTTGATGAATATTAAAAAGAAGTCAAGATAGGAATGAGAAAGGGGTTGTTGAAATGGTGATGATTGCAGTTGATGTAAATTACATTTTTAAGTTTAATGTGGGCACCAGTTTTTGTTATTTATACAAGCTGGGGGACATTCCCTAATAATTGGAACTTAGATCTAAATCATGGCAGTGGGGGCAAATTTGTCATTAGAAATGAAGGGGTTAGGATTAGTGTGGTGTAGGGTGTGTTGTCGCTGGAATCAGAACCAAAGTGGATGGCCAAACTGGTTGCCGTAAACATTTGGAGCCAAAAGTCTTCTCCTTTAATTATTTTCATCCATTTAGATCTGGCAAATGGGTGGGTCCCACTACTGCTCCATGCATGTGCACCATACCATTCTTTTCTGCAAACTTGCTTTACTCTCCTGCATCGATTGAGTCTGTGACTTCTTCTTTAAGCTCTCATCGCTATCACATTATTTCTCGCATTCTTTTCTTGTAACTCACCTTTCTGCCACATTATTTTTTTTATCAACCTATCCCGTGCTATGCAATCACTGTTCCGTAACCGTGGACGAACGCAAATTCTGCATTGGCTTTTCTTATTATTCTACATTCATTGCGCACATTATACTCAGAGGAAAGCGTGAAACTTTTGAACTAGTTTTCCATACAAGTTCATTGGGTAAACTCTATCTGTTCTGGTGTCACAGGAGGTGCTAATGGGAAGAGCAAACTATTTCGCGTCGTTCAAACAAAACGCTGATCAATTTATCTGTTCTACATTGCCAGGAATTTCTCACCCTCAAGTTCAATACTCCCCAGGTAAAATTATTCTTCACTTTTTGACCTTTTTATAATGATTCTGAGTAAAAGTAATTGTGGCGTGATTGTAGAATTCCAACAGTGATGATTGTGATTTTTGAGACTTGAACAAAGCCATTAATCATGCTTAGTTGCTTCCTAAAAGGAAAAGGGTTGTTTGATTGTGTTTTTGTGTGCAATGTGAATCCATGCATTGGTAAGTTGTAACTAAAGCTTCTCTTTTCTTGGTTGATAATAATAAAGGTGGGCTTATCTTCAAGGCGGGTGGAAGTAACATGCAGCACGTAACTTCCCTGTCTTTCCTGCTCCTGGCTTATTCCAACTACCTAAGCCACGCCAATAAGGTTGTGCCATGTGGCGAAACCACTGCCACCCCAGCTTTACTCAAACACCTTGCTAAACGTCAGGTGAGACTCGAATCCAATTTTTCAGTAACCAAAATCCATTTTCCTCATTATTATCACTTCTCCACTACTGGGTGGGTCCCAACACTTTGACATCACCGTAGATTATCGGCCTAAGTTTCTAGTTTTCCATATCTGACAAAATTAACGGCTAGATTTTGTCCTTTCTCGTTTTTTACTATATTCTCGTCAACACGTGATATGCACAAAATGCTTGTTTGTGATAATATTGTATTATTATTTTGCAACACGGGCAATGTTGTAATAATGTGAGTGCACATGGGTTTCATTTTTACAAGGTGGACTACATTCTCGGGGACAATCCCTTGGGAATGTCGTACATGGTTGGGTATGGCCCACGCTACCCGCAGAGGATACACCACCGGGCCAGCTCGCTTCCCTCCGTTGCGGCCCACCCAGCCCGCATTGGCTGTAAAGCTGGATCTCGCTATTTCTTTAGCCCAAATCCCAACCCCAATTTATTGGTTGGGGCAGTCGTGGGTGGGCCCACCAATAACACAGATTCCTTCCCTGATTCCAGGCCTTTCTTTCAGCAATCTGAGCCCACAACATACATCAATGCCCCGCTGGTGGGCCTTCTGGCTTTCTTTTCAGGCCACTATTGAGTCTGCAAGTGTTTTTTCCATGTGGTGCGCAAAATTGGTCACCCTAAGGGGAAAAAAATTGGAGAAGAGTGTTGTGTTGTGAGTAATAGTATTGTGGTTTGCAGTGGTTTTCTTAGTAAGTGAAGTGATGATAGTGCAATTTGTATACTATAGGATTCTATGTAACCGGGCAAATCTATAAAGAATATAAAGTTTATGCTCCACACACCTTCAATGCTTTCAATTTCCATTCAAATTCTTTTCTAATTATTAATTTAACAAACTATATGGGATATCACCCTAAGATTTATTTTAATTAGCCCCTTTTAGATTGCTGAAACAACATATCAAATTATTATTACTCGGTTAACCTCCATACTTTTATGTAAAAAATTTATCAATATTATTTTACTCAGTTTTAGTCTCCATGATATTTCTAGTTTTAAATCTTTCCAATTTTTTTAATTCTTACAGTTTAAATTCATTGGAATTGAAAGATTAGAAGGTAAAATTTGGTCAAGCAATAAGTTAATTTTACTCTTCAACTTCTCTATTATTTATATCTCTTCATCAACTATTTTCGTTATCAGCGTTAGATGATTATTAGGGTGTATACAACCATAATTCCTTATGATACTACTTGCATAAAATATTTTTAATTAAGAATTACTTGAAATTACAGAAATAATTATCAAGAAAATGACTTAATGAATAATTAGAAGCGTCAACAATCTCTTTCATTGACGTATTTACTAACTTAATTTTTTTTTCTATAATAAAAGAGGGTACAAGCCCAAAGAGAAAATGGGCTACAATGGGCTACCAAAAGTTCAAGACTTGTTTTTTTTTTCCTTTTTTTGAGAAACATTATTTTAGAGATGGACTCGCATGATCTTTCATTTTTGGTTCTGCTCTGTCATCGTTTTGTTTCTTTTTATTTATTATACATGATCATTGATTTCTTGGTTAATAATAATTAATTTAGTTTTATTTAAATACCAGTAGAGACAACTCACCACAACATCGCAACATAGGTATTTTACCATACACTCTCATAAATTCTTCCTATATTTTAAAAAATATAAAAAATATCTATTCTGAATTTTCAATTAAAATACAATTTTGTATGCGAAATCTAAATTCCAACAAGTACCAAGAAAAGCAACCCATCTACAAAAAACATGCTGCATCACATCAACTTTCTAGATAAAAAACAAAAACTTAAATATTGCTGATTGATTGATGCAGGGGCACCACAACTCGAGGCAAACTGGTAATTTTTTTAAAATATACTGTTTATTTTAGAACTTAATTATATATCATGTAATTGGTACGAAGTATATACCAAGTTTTTTCATAATTAACTTTCACCGTAAAACTTTATTGATCGATCATTTTTAGAGTTTCTCTAATAAGAGAGTTATTTATTACTAAAAGTGTTATTTTAACGTGAGTCTCACCTAAAACATCTCTAATAAAGGAATCAAATCTCTCGCACTAAGATTTGATCAACATGTAAATCAAAATCAAGTTTTCTTGTTCTTTAAATTTATTATATTCTGTAAAATGATAAATAGAAAATTTCATGTTCATAAGATTAGAGAAGGAAATAAATTACTGAACATGATCAACTGTTAAAAAAGACACTGCTGGTATAAACGTCAGACACAAGTAAAACACAACATTGTTCTCTCTAATCACTGCATGTATAAACATCAGACACAAGTAGAACACAACATTGTTCTCTCTAATCTAATGCTAACACAACAACACAAGCAAAACACAAACACTCTTTATTTCGTTCTCACTTACTTCAGACAAATCCAAGAGAACTGAATAGTACACTCTAACTCAACGACTCATGCCACCTTCCACTGCTGGTGCTGAAGTCACGCCACGTGTATGCATCTGCACATTCCCTTCCCAACCTATGCATGCAATTAACCATAATCACTTATAAACAACTCATGAAGCAAAATTGTCAGATCAAAATTAATCATACTTAACAAATTTTTAGCACTTAATTAATTACCAGCAGACATGCGAAATCCACGGGCTTTGAGCTCCCTATACTCCTGGCAAATGGATAAATGGAGGCACAACAAACTCACCACACAATCACTACAATGGTGTCCCTCAATCCCATAAACCTCCCTCAGTTTTACACGATACAACCAGGCGTAGATACAGCCTCCCACATGAGTAAAAGCAGCAAGTACATAAAACAGTGATCCATGCAGACAACAAGCTGCACTAACAAAAATCAATTCACAGAAACAAAAGTTAAGAAAATGGCAATTTATTAGCTCAATCACACACTTACAACTTGACCCTTTGTCCAGGATCTCAGCTACCCTTCCGAAGCTAACACAGGGGCACCAAAGAGTGAGACAACCTAGGAAAAAGAGTGAAAGATCATAAAAGGGTAGCTTAATTTGTTTGATATATATGAAGCAAAGAAGAAAGTGTGTATTTTTATGGTTAAGGAGAATGGAAGAGGGAAAATGAGTTGATACAAGAACTGCAGTCTGAGAAGCAGTCGCATAAACCAGTGGACCATGACCCATCACCAATTTTCTCACTCATTTTTTAAAGGAATTTCTGTGTGAAGCATTATGACTATGGTGTAAAGGATCGGTATTAAATAGAGGGAAGAAGGGAAGGCCAAGCCAAAGAATCTACTTTTGATTAGAGTTAATTCACTACAAGATTATGAAATTGTAATTAATTTTAAAAATCAAGATAATTAATTATTATTAAACTAAATTAAAAATTATTTTAAAAACTAAAAATATAATTGATATTTAAAATATTTTATATTATAACAAAAAATTTATAACATAATTTTAAATTAATATTTAATCATTAGCTACCAAAATTTTATCTATTAATATTTTAAATTCTAAAGTTACACCAAAATTTAAAATATTAATAGCTAAAGTTATAATAACTAATTTAAAAATTATTTTATAAATTTTTATTAATAATTAAAATTATTTTATATACAAATAATTTTTAATTTTTAAATAGTATATAATTAATTAATTTAATTATGTAGTGAGTAATTTTTTTTTTTTTAATTTTGATTGTTATTTAATAAATTTTTTTAGTGATTAATAAGTTAGGCAACACAATCTGTGGGTTGGCTGATAAATTTTCTCATATTTGTACTAGTTTAACTTGCTTTTGTTAAGGCAATTTCTTTTAAAACCCTATATCTATAACGTGTACGATAGAAAGATTTTATCCAGAAAATAGGTCTCCTTTAGATAACTTTTAAAACATTGAAAACAATTAACGTGTATCTATAATTTGCTAAAAGCAAATACTTCACGTGGAATATATTAGCATTACTAACATTTATATGGACTTTTATTTTATTTTTAATATCACATATTCAAATTAGGATGATGTAATTAGAATAATCATAAATTTTGACATGGATAGAAATTGAATTCAGTTCATTAAGCATCAGGGTTGATTCGTGATAAAAAAAAACACCATCAGATAGTTTGACAACAATCCAACATCCTTAAAGAAAATAGAAAAAGAAAATATACATGATTCATAGGTTTATGTACTTCTCTCTAATCTTCCTTCTTTTTCTTCTAAACTTCTTTTTCTCAAAATCAAAATCTCTCAATTGCACTCCACTTCTAGACATTCCACACACAATTTGAAATTATCATTTACTATTTATGTTTGATGAGTATGTTATAATCGAAATCTATTATTTTATATTTATCAACACATGTTATTATGGTTATATAAATATTAATTTGAAAGTTGGTTCTAATTTTGATATTAGAAAATAAAGAAAAAACTAAGAAAATTAAAATTACATGAGTGAGTTGTTTAAGCATGGATGGATCATAGTCTTTCTTTAAAGTTAGAACAATCGATTTTGACTGCTCTAACCATGCACCGCTTGAGAGAGCAGCAATGGTGAGAACATGCATGCTTTTCTTTATCTTTATTACACAAGTATAGATGCAGGACCACAGAGTCAGAATAGTTGAAGCTTGTTCATTCATCCTTGTGATTCTTCTTTTGCATGGTAGTGAGACTCTCTTACATTATGATAAGGTAGGTTTGGAGGTTTGTGCAGAAGGGAAAAATTCATAGCTGGATCTCTTGTCTTATCATGTATTTGCCAAATGCTGAATCTCACTCCCCAATACTTTTCAGTTTCTTCACTCTGCTACCAATCACTCTCTTTACCTTTTTCTTTCATAAAATTCACCTTATATACTATTCATCGTTGACTTTTCTTTATATATTTTAGAACATGGTTTTGAAACACTTTTCAACTAATTCAAGACGTGAAACTAGTTTCATTATATTCACTTGCATCATCAATTACTACTTTAAAAAAGAAAAAAAATCGTAACCTGGATGAATTGTGGCCCAAGATTGAGTAACTAGCGATAAAACATTTTTTTTTATAGACTTTTATGTGACCCTCAAAATCGTTTTAATCAAGTTTGGAGACAAATGTATTATCGGATAGTCAAAAATATCAACATGACTGAATGGTCGAGAAGGCCAAATGACTCTATTAATCTAAATATAATCCGTAAATTTACAATCAACTGTAATTAAATCAGTTTGTTGTAAATCGAGATTAATGTATGATAGAGACTTTTTTTGGACTCACGAGCAGACAACTGAGGCCTATTCAAAAGGTATAAATACCACAGAAAATCAAGTGTTAAAGATAATTTTTGTTCTCGACTCACTTGCACATTATACTTATACTAACTTGATTGTCGGAATACTTTGGCAGGTTCCTCACTCACTAAGCGAAAGAAAAAAATTAATCGAAAACCATCGCAATTGAAAGCCGTGAAGATTGAAAGTAAAAAATAAAAAAAGTCACTTTAAGAAAAACCTAACCTTGTAAGAACAAATCGCTTAAGAAAAAAAATAATAACATTATTTTTAACATAAAATTTATTGTAATAAATTTTTGATTTTTTTATGCCCAACACTAACCATTACGAGTTTAAATGTAGTTCCTTTTATGCCGGTACACCTTTTCTCTAGTGAAAACATTTATTAACCATATATACTTTATTAGTAACTTTTATTTATACAGTAATTTATTATATCGAGATATGTTTGACTGAATCTCTTATTAATAAAACTTTCAATAAATACAAGTAATTTATAAACCTAAAATCTGCATACTATGTTATGTAATTATTGTTCTGTTTTTCGTTTTCGTGTATAACTGTTTTTGCAATTTTTCTGTTTTCTGTTTTATTTTCCTTATATATCTTATCTGTACCAAGTTATGCAAGTCTTTTAACTAAAAATAAAAAGTCTCTTTAATTCTCTCATACCACTAATCTAAAGTTTTTAAGATAATAGCTTCTCTAAGTCTTTCTCACTTATTCATTTTTATATATTGTAAAACTTTAACTCACACTTCAACAATAATAAATAATTTGAATGAACAATAAAAAAAATATAATGTTAAAATTTAATTATCTTATTATTTGTTCTAAAATACAACTACCACAAAAAATGTTTTAATTATAGTTTACTTATCTGATATTTTATTAATATTTTTTTTATATAGGTTGGAACATGACAAGAGTGTTTTATGTTTTAATTTTATTAATTTTTAATCGATAAAAAAATTCGTTAAGCTTTCCTTTTCACATAACTTTCATGATTATTTTTAGCTTAAACGTAAGTTCATTTTTATAACATTTGTGAAGGTAAATACCAATGATATAAGTTTCACAATTTGAAATAGTTAAAAAAAAATCAAAATTAGACCCTAATGTTGAAAGCCATTGTAAAAGGATCAAGATTATTTTAAACTTTAAAAATAAAGAATCAAAATAATGAAATATTAAAAAAAGATAAAAAGACAGAAAAAAGTATAATTTAACCTAAAATTCATTTGAAAGTAAGAATTTACTTTTTTTTTCTTGCATTTATTGTTTAATTCTGAAAAAAAAAGAAGAAATGAAGCTATAACTTAGAGATTACGTTAACAAAAACTACATTTCAACGAAGAAGGAGATCTAAATGATGATGCCATGACAGGTCAGCAACTACAAGGAATAATAGTTTAACACATATTAATAATGATGGAAAAAACGCACGCAGAATCAGCATACACGAATCAAGACAAAAAATAAACAACACAGAATTTAATGTGATTCAGTCTCCAACTGCAACCTACATTCACAAGGGTAACTATTAGGTTTTCATTTTGTCATGTTGCATTCCAATTACAAAGTACAATGATCTCTTTAAATAGAGATTATAAAAGGGACACAATGATTATGTCCACCCACTAAACATGGTAGTTAGTTTCAACTGTGTACATGGTGTTTTGTCAGCCCAACACAATTGGTCCTGACTTCATACGCAACCATCTCCCACTTGAAGCCACAATGTTCACCTGAGCTTCAATTGTGTACATGTATCTTGTCAGCTCAACTCAATTGATCTTGATTTCATACCGAACAAGTAATAGTATACTATGTCTCTTGAAATAAAATTTAAATTTCTTGTTCAGTTTAAAAGACAAGTCTACCTGCAAAACTCATAAGCAAGCAATTTCCTGGAAAAGACCATATTTGTGGACTGCGTCTGCATAAAAGTTTTGAAGTGGAATTGGTCAAAACAACATCAAACTAAAGAAGAACAAGTTGTGTGGAAGAATGCTTGATATTTTTTGGATCAGTCCCACCCACGTGGTAGAACGAGTTATGATGTTTGGCTGTTATTGAAGAACGATGAATGTGAAAAACGATTGCATGCACCACACACCATTCAAAGCCTCACCCTCTATCCAAATCCTATAATATCCTAATACTACAACCCCACTGTTCCTATATATCTGCTGCAGCATTTTGTATGAAGCAGGCTCAGATCCAATGAAGCCAACGGCAACCGGTTTCCCCGTCAGTGACACCTCTTCCTACGCTCCACCGCCACCTCCTCAGCCCAAACCAATCGTTGAATGGTCCTCCGGCCTCTGTGATTGCTTTTCCGATTGTGGAATCTGTAAGTTCCACAACCTTCATTCACTTCTTTCTGCTATCTACTATATATATATATATATATATATATATATATATCACTGTTGGTTGGTTTGTGAAATTTGTGGTAAATAATTTGTTTCAGGTTGCTTAACCTGGTGGTGTCATGTGTCACCTTTGGAAGGATTGCGGAAATTGTTGACCGGGGATCCTCATGTAAGAAACTGTTTACATCTCGCAATAATTAAGTTGAATACAATCTACGTGGTTCTATTATTTCTTTATTAAAATAAATAAATAAATATAAATCACTTTATTAATTTTTTAATTCATATAGAAAAATAATTCTTCACCTTCCTTAAAGTGAAAAACTATATCTTGTTAACGGTTTTTAAGTTTATAACTTTCAAGAATTCTTGTATTTTGTAAAAGATTTGTTTTCAAGTCTGTTTCTGAGATATTGTAGATTTTATTTCATTTTTCTTCTCTTTAGAATTTGTTTTCTGTTTTGGTGTTCAAGAAACAATTTGAATTTTTGCATATTTGACCCATTAACAAAGATAGATATAATCTACTCTAAAAATACAAAATTAACAATAATAATAATTAAGGTCTAAAATAATGAATTTATTTATTATTATAGTCTAATAATCCATTATTAAAACTATTGAATGTGAATAAATATATAGCTCATCAACAAATAATGAAACCAACCAGAAAAAAGTAGTAAGGCTGCAAAGACCAATGCACCAATTGCATACAATAAAATTGTAATTCATTAATGTCGTAATTCATTAGTTATTTCAGATACTCTCCAAATCTGAAAAGAAACAGAGGTCAAAGGATGAAGAAATCACTCAAAATAAGAGAAAAAACAAAGTGTGTCTTGGAAATAATACAAAATCAGAGTTGATTATTCCTTATGTTGTGTGATAGGATGAATGAATGAGTGATTGTTTGATCTGTGTTGTGATTTGTAGCATGTGCTGCTACTGGGGCTCTGTACACGCTTCTTGGTTTGATACGTTGTGCTTGCATATACTCCTGCTTCTACCGATCCAAGATGAGGGAACAACATGGTTTAGAGGGCAGTGGTTGTACGGATTGCTTCATTCATTGCTGCTGCGAGCCCTGCGCTCTCTCTCAAGAATATCGTGAGCTTCAAAACCGTGGCTTTGACATGAAAATAGGTATTTCTTCTCACTTATATTTCTTCCACTTTACTTGTTTTTGTTGGAGGTCTGTTTTCTGGCTTCTTCTTCAATAATTTTCTGAGCTGCTTCATCTTCCAAATGAACTGCATAGAAAAAGGAAATTCCTTTTTTGGTTAATTTGTTTTGGTTTGAACTTGGTATGGTTAGGGTGGCAAGGAAATGTAGAGCAACAAAGTCGGGGAGTGGCCATGACTGCTGTAACAGTTCCATCAGTGGAACAGAACATGAACCGTTGAAGTGAGGATCCATATTCATAGTACTATGTTAAACCTCCACAATAATGTTTCTAGACTTAATACTTGTAACTAAGTAATGTGCTTTTAATATCTTTTTTCCCTTCTTTCTCTCTCAACATGCTCCCAAAATCTGAGTCACTTTTTCTGTTCAGTTTACAATGTTCTTCTGAATATTCAAGTAATGTTTGTGTCATGTTCCACGATGTATTAATTCGATCTGTAGTTTCATTCCGAGTTTCTATACAATATCTTCACTTCACTTTTTGATTTTAATATTGTTAGTTCAAACTACGAATTGGTTGACTTAGGGAGAGACACGTCTTGCAATTGCAGTCCATAGCAAAAACCATCATAAAAAGAGTTATGATATATTGACCCTATGCACATTACACACATTTAAAGTTGGAGACGTCGCAATGATGTTACAGAGTGAGATTGCGCGCGAATGAGCAACGAGAACTTCAAAATAGGATAAAAAAGAATATATTACGGTTCTTAGAAACAACTGATGTAATATATATTTTTTTTACTCAGAATGACTCATATTACATCGGTTAAGTCATCTAACCGATGTAATATATGGTCCATATTAAAAAAAAAAAAAATTCATAAAGAGTGGGTGAGTCATAAACGTCAATCACATACAGACACATGGGTAACCAGTTTTATGTGTATGAGTATATGTGGAGAAACTTACATCCGTTAAGTCATGTAAGAAACTGTTTACATCTCGCAATAATTAAGTTGAATACAATCTACGTGGTTCTATTATTTCTTTATTAAAATAAATAAATAAATATAAATCACTTTATTAATTTTTTAACTCATATAGAAAAATAATTCTTCACCTTCCTACATCGGGTTAAGCCATCTAACTGATGTAATATATGGTTTTTATTAAAAAAAAACTGACTTTTTCTTCCTGAAGAGTAAGTGATCATAAACGTAACATATGTAACCACTTACAGACACACGGGTAACCAGTTTTGCATATGCTACGGGTCATATATTATAATATAGAGTCGGTGTCACATCCTCACCAAATATCAAGTTTGCAGCGTCAATTAATGTCACCAAAACGGTGTCAAGTCTGTGTTAGTGACAGAGGATGTTAATAAAACATTTTTGTCATAAAAATATCATAAAGTAGACCCTATTTTGTTTACTTTAATATATTTAATAAAATTATATAATTCTCCCATGAAAAAATGGATGCTGTCTCCTTGAAATAGGTTCTTAAATGCAAAAAAGTTTTAACTGATAAAAGAAAAAATAAATTAGTACTAGTTTTATTACTTTATCTTCTAAACTTAATCGTTTTTTGTTCCTCTGACACTAAACACATACAATGAATCAATGAACAAACACACTTAAGTTTTATTTATCAAAATTTTGTTATAATATAGATTTGAAAGTTTACTTGAAACTTTTACATAGATGTTTAGGATCATGAAGAGTCTTGACCACTGCAACATTTAAAGTATGTTTCACTTAAATGAATTTTGTGGAAAAAAAAAGAGAATATACAATCATACGATCAAATACTTTATCACAGTTTGCCTACATAGATATATTTGTATAGTATTAATCATAAAAAAAATCAAAATTCTAAAAGTGCTAAAAGTACATACAGGATAATTGTAATTTGTAAAAAGTTATATGTTATTTAAAATTTTCTTAAGTATTATGTGTTTTATAAAGAACTTGTCATCTTTTTTTTCTTTAAATAGGTTATAGTAATATTTTTAATAATATTTTACTTATGCAGTGATTATGTAATGCCTGTCTTTTGGGTCATTGCAAAGTTACAATATTAAAACAAAACTGTGTCAGTCATTTCCTTCCTTCCAATGCTAAATTTTTGTTTTGTTTTTCTTCGTCTGTCCACATGAGATGACCAAAACAAAACATTTACATTCTCTTACTTTATTAATCCTTTCTTTGGATTAAGAAGGGTAAAGTTAAGAGTGTGAAAAAGTGAAAATGTAAAAATTTGATAAGAAAATGTGAAGAAAGGTGAAGTTATTTGAATTAGGATAAGTTAAAATGATGTGTGAGAAAAGGGTATTATTTTATAAATTAATTTTAAATATTTTTATTATTAGTATTAATAATACTTTACAGCATTATTATTATTATTATTATTTATTTATTTATTTAGGTATGTACAGTTTATTTAAAAAATTAAATGATTTTAATTATCTTTCATTATATATATTGAGGGTAAAAGTGTAAGTTAGAGAAATCTAGGTTACTTTCTCTTCTCTCCTTCAACTTTCTCTTCATGAGAACCACAAAAATTCACCTAAGCGCAAGGAAGCAAATAATATAGGCTTAGTTTTTTATTCACCAAAACATTGTTCATTGCCGTGAACCGTGTGCATTGTGTCAAGAATATCGGGAAACTTCAAAAAAATCCATTCATTGCTATCAACCATGTACATCATACTCAAGCTTAATTAATAATGAACAATCAAATCAAAATAACGATAAGATCAAACTTAGAACACAAGATAAAAGATATAACTATAAAATCATAGGTCTAGTTCGATTCTCTTGATAAATGGATAGTGATTGTGTAGATAAGTGGATCGTCTTTTGATATTGATATTTAAAAATGTTAATTCCTTATATTAATATCGAAGGGTATTAATTCAACAAATAAAAAATATTAAATAATTAGTTTTTATTAGCAAAATAAGTCAATAACAAAGTTAGATATAAAGAAAATAAGAAAAAAAACTCTAATATATATAGAAAAATACATAAGAAAAAAAAGTCAAATTACACACTGAATTAAGAGTAGACTTATTTTTAACTATACTGTGATCGTTTATTGTTTAATTCTGAGAAAAAAAAGTAATCAAGCTATAACTTGGAGATAGGTTAACAAAAACTACATTTCAGTGAAGAAGGAGATCTAAATGATGATGCCATGATCTCATAGGTCTGCTAGAGCTACAAGGAGTAGCAGCATAACACGTATTATTTTTAATGTGAACACAACACATTAATAATATAGTAATTGGAGTAATTGTTGTTCAAAAGTGCTTCCACCATATCACGTTCAGTAATTCTCCACTTATTCAAAAGTTGAAGTGGCTCAAATAACACAGAGTGTGAATATCAAGTCCACTTACTATTCAAAAGTTAAAGTTATTACTTAAAAGTTATCAACATTACATGTACAAATTGGGGATCTTGGCTACATTTGGTTAATTTTAGGTTTTCTTAGCTAAGAGTGTACGCAAATAATATTATTTTATTATTAATATGTGTTGTCTTCACATTAAAAATATTTTGGCCTCCAACTTTTCTTACCCAAACCCTACTCCAAAACCAAAATGTTACACAATATAAAGTCAAGATTTTTAAAAATATAGACATGTTTGAGAGTTGTAATAACTACTATTTTTTTTATGGCTTAATGATTTGGTATTAGGTTACTTCTAAATTCTTCTCAATCTGTTCTTCTTATTTAATAGTCTTTTAATAATATGACTTGGATTTTCTCGATTTTGTTTGTTTGTGTTAATTGGACGTGATTTGATGTGTAGTTATTTGAAAGGTGTTATTGTGTGATAGATTTAATTTTTTTATATGGATTGGATCACTCCTAAAATGATTCATATGTATCTATGGTTTATTGTTGATCGAATTAAAAAAAAAACTACTTTTTTTTTATGCTGAAAGATCCATGCTACTCCATCATATAATTGAGTATCAAAGTTTCCAATATTTTAACTGGTCCAAGTAATAGTATACTATGACTCTTGAAATAAAATTTCAATTTCTTGTTCGGTTTAATAGACAGGTCCTGCAAAACTCATAAGCAAGTAATTTCCTGGAAAAGACCATACTTGTGGACTGCGTCTGCATAAAAGTTTTGAAGTGGAATTGGTCAAAACAACATGAAACTAAACAAGAACAACTTGTGTGGAAAAATGGTTGATATTTATTGTATCAGTCCCACGTGGTAGAACGAGTTATGATGTTTGGTTTTTATTAAAGAACGATGAATGTGAAAAACGATTGCACGCGCTTATCCAACCCCACACCTTGACCTGCATCTAAAAGAACCACACCCAGACTTTGGATTATTCAAAGTCCTTTATCCAAACAAATGGATCCAAATCCTATAATATCTGCTACTTGATCCAACACCTAATACTACAACCCCCTGTTCCTATCTGTTGAAGCATTATGTATGGAGCAACAGACTCAGATCCATTGAAGCCAACGGCAACCGGTTTCCCCGTCAGCTACAGCACTTCAACAACCTACACCACCACCACCACCACCGACACTTCTTCCTACACTCCACCGCCACCTCCTCAACCCAAACCTATCGTTGAATGGTCCACCGGCCTCTGTGATTGCTTTTCTGATTGTGGAAACTGTAAGTTCCACAACCTTCATTCACTTCTTTCTGCTATCTACTATATATATATATATCACTGATTTTTGCAATTGGATTGGTTGGTTTGTGAAATTTGTGGTAAATAATTTGTTTCAGGTTGCATAACCTTGTGGTGTCCATGTATCACCTTTGGAAGGCTTGCGGAAATCGTTGACAGGGGATCCTCATGTAAGAAACTGTTTGCATCTGGCAACAATTAACTTGAATAGAATCTATGTGCTGGTGTTGTGTGATACGATGAATGAATGATTGTTGTGATTTGTAGCATGTGGTGCTAGTGGGGCTCTCTACACGCTTGTTTGTTGTGTGACATGTTGTGCTTGCCTATACTCCTGCTTCTACCGATCCAAGATGAGAAGACAGCATGGTTTGAAGGGCAATGGTTGTACGGATTGCTTGATTCACTGCTGCTGCGAGCCCTGCGCTCTCTGTCAAGAATATCGTGAGCTTCAAAACCGTGGCTTTGACATGATCATAGGTATTTCTTCTCACTTATATTTCTCCCACTTTACTTGTTTTTATTTGGGGTCTGTTTTGTGGCTTCTTCAATATTTTTCTGAGCTGCTTCATCTTCCAATTGAACTTCATAGAAAAGGAAGCAATGAAAATAGCAAAAGGAAATTCAATTTTTGTTTAACTTGTTTTGGTTTGAACTTGGTATGGTTAGGGTGGCATGGAAATGTGGAGCAAAGAAGTCGGGGAGTGGCCATGACTGCTGTAACAGCTCCATCAGTGGAACAGGGTATGAACCGTTGAAGTGAGGATCCATGTTCATAGTAATATGTTAAACCTCCATAATAATGTTTCTAGACTTAATACTTGTAAGTAAGTAATGTGCTTCTAATATTTTTTTTCCCTTCTTTCTCTCTGAATATCCTCCCAAAATCTAAGAGTCACTTTTTCTATTCAGTTTACAGTGTTCTGAATATTCACGTAATGTTTGTACCATATTCCACGATGTATTAATTCGATCTGTAGTTTCACTCAAAGTTTCAATACAATATCTTCACTTCACTTTTTGATTTTAATATTGTTATTTGAAACTACGAATTGGTTGACTTAGGGAGAGACACGCCTTGCAGTTGCAGTCCAAAGCAAAACCCACCATAGAAATGTCATAAAGTGAACCCTGTTCTGTTCAAACTTGCCAAACTTGACTAACTTTTCATTCTTTCTGAATTTCTTTGTCTTTTCTTAAAGACTTTGTTTTCATTTCATCGTTAATCTTTTTTCAATTTAGTCCCCCAAACGTAACCTTTTACTCAAGCAAGCAAAGCAAGACCTTCAAGACTTAAATTTCCTTCATCTTTCTTGGAAACTGGGGTAATTCCGTAAAGTATTGTTCCTTTCACGGAATCATTCCCTGCAGATATCATTTTTACTGCTGAGAAGGTTGTTATTAATGATGTTGAGAGTAGAAAAGAAGTTGCAATGTTATAGTTTAAGCATTTAATCATAGTTGACGCTGAAAAGCTACCCCTGATTATGGGTTTAGTTCATTCAGTCATATGCACAAACACTATGACTACCACATCCTTTATCCAAAACGAATTGCTCAACAATTTCTGTAAGTTCAGAAAAGAGGAAGAAAGCAATGAATCTAAACTAGTCAAAGAAAAAAAA
>Ga0123342_1001668_pt1 | contig 37416 bp, 23 predicted proteins | sample Turbeawhitnodule_FD_89960 | JGI IMG/M metagenome (GOLD analysis project Ga0123342, IMG submission 89960) | Root nodule microbial communities of legume samples collected from Mexico - Turtle bean Mexico white nodule | ecosystem: Host-associated > Plants > Roots > Nodule | place: Mexico: Nepantla...
CCCTCACGCCGAGACTGCCAACTCGTGCGTGGGACTATATATTTTGGGTGGTCCGATAGCGGCCCGATAGCGGCCCGATAGCGGGTGGCACGATAGGCCCAACACAAACACTCGCTAGGATAGGCTCGAAATGGCTCTGATACCATATTATGAAGTGGACTTTAAGCCTAACTCAACCCCATAAAACCGGCTCATGAGTTTGAGGTTTGCACCCACTTATATACAATGAAAGGCTCTAATCTCTAGTCAATGTGGGATCTCCAACAATAATGGCTAATGTCATTCAACAACAAAACATGGCAATGACTCATAATCATCGGGCATCCATGCAATAGTGGGAGACAACTAGAATGACTACAATAACTCCTTCTTTCAGTCATCCACATAAATAGTTTGTACTAATTGAGTTTGTAAGGTACAACAATCCTTCAAAGTTTAGTTACAATTCCACTCCGGAACAAGTTTATAAGTGGATCATAGAGGTTGAGATGATTTCCAAGATAACCTCATATCATAAAGATAAGAAGTCAGTGTTTGTAACCTATTTGTTGTCTGGTGAAGTAGAGTTTTGGTGGTTGGGAACAACGAATGATGGAAGGCAAATATGAGGTGGTGGATTGGGAGAATTTCAAAATGAGATTTTTGGAGAAATATTTGTCCAATAGTACAAAGTTTGCAAAAAAAACTGAATTCCTGAAGCTGGAGTAAGGAAGTATTTCAGTGAATATCCATGTTTCCAGGTTTGAATACCTAGCCAAATTCTACACTCAAACTAAGTTAGAGAAGAGACTTAGGCATGAACCGAAGATTATTGAAATTTCTAGGCCAAGACAAATCAACAAAAACTAATGAGATAGAATTATTCTATTTTCCATGAGAATTTTTGTGATAGACTTCAGTATTTAAAATAAACAAAATCATCAATTTTTAGAGAATTTTTTTTCTAAAGATATAATAATTTTTCTAAAATTAAATTTAAATAATTATTTTTTCTATTTATAAACTTTATTTTTAAATAATAAAATATTTATACTCCTTCGCATTTATATATTTTTACTCTTAAAAAAATTTCTAGCTCATTATAAAATAAGTGTATACTCTTTCTAAGAACAAACCCGACCACACTCAATAAAAATATATTTCAATTTGGAAAATTTAAATGCTAGCACTCAACAAATTTTCATTTAATTAAATATTATTGCATTAATATGAAATATTTTATATCGAAAGTGTTTTCAAAACATACATTATTGTTATTAGTGTTATTATTATTATTATTATTATTATTAAAACATAAATATATAATTTTTTGATACATTATTATTATTATCTTATTTATAAAAATTAAAATTTTAATTTAAAAATCATACAAATTATCTTATTTATAAAAAAATGCATAAATATATTATACGTATATATAGAAATAATTTAATTATATTAATTTAAAATATTTTTATTTAACTATTATACTTTATTTTTAATGTTAAACTAATTGTAATCAACGATATCGAGTAAAAAAATTCATATTTTTTTTTTCATAGGAACTAAAAAATTCCAGTCATATAACATTACAAAAATGAAAAACTAAATTATATCATTATAACTTTTATCCAATATTACCCCATAAATAATTTATATAATTTTTTTTTGTTAACATTAAATTATAACTTCGTATTATCATGAATATTCGTATCCAATTTTATAAAATTTAATAATAAAAGGATCTAACTCGATTTTATTGCATATAAATAAGACATAGAATAATTTATGTCTAATCACATTTTTAGTTTAAATGCAGATTTTAAAAGAAATAATCTAATCGAAAAAAATTTAACCACAAGACCACTAAGTATAATTCGACCCTCTCATAATAATATTGTATTTTTTTTTATTTAGTTTTAGTTTTTCTATTTAATATTTTTATTTTTGTCTTACTTGATCTTCCACTGGGACAACCCAAACCAAGACCACCTTTTCAAAGCTTCTATCTCTTTCTTTCCCTCTCTTTTTTTTGTCTTTCTCTCTTCTTTTTGTTAATCTTTTGCTCTCACTTCTTCAACCATCTTCTTTCAATCTGTTGGTAGATTTTAGCAGCCATGGCGAGCACCAAAGTTCAGAGGGTTATGACTCAGCCCATTGTACCATCCTCATTCTACAAACTATTTTCTCTTTCCCTTTTATTTTCCTCAAACTCTAACATAGTTTCATTCCTTCTTTCTTTCTTTCTTTTCCCAGAACTTGATTTTTAGGTTTCTTCAGAGCGTAAGTTTCCACCCACACTCATTGCTTCCGGGTTAGCCCAAAATTTCCCTGTTCCTTTACTCACTTGATTTTCTTTCTCTATTTTGTAATTTACGCAGAAAGCACGCATTCAGATTTGGCTTTTTGAGCAAAAGGATTTGAAGATTGAAGGCCGAATCATTGTGAATCTTGGTTTTTATGCTTGTTTCTTACATGGGTGCTCATCAAAATTGTGTTTTGTTCACTCTAACCTGTTTTTTAATCAGATTAAAAGTCTTCATTACGCGGGATCTTGTTATGATATTTCTTATGATTTGTATTTGACTTTATATGTGTGCTGTGACTATCAATGTATTGGATTGTGGGGGAATTTAGTTTAATGGTGGTGTTCTGTTGGTCTCTAAAAAAATGCAAAAGTTTTTTAGTCATACACTATATTACCCAACAGTGTATTTATTCAGTACTGTAAAATGTGTGTATTTTAATCCATTGCAATCTGGGGTTATGAGCTCATATCTAGAACAGCGTGTTCTAAAATTCGTTGGCTTCTAAAAAATGTGTAGATGGGGATGAATGGTTGTAGTTGTTGTAGACAGCATACCCTTGTTAAGATATTGATCATCTGAGATGATAATCAAGGATAATGTGATTTTGTTCATTTTCAAACAGGGTTTTGATGAATACATGAATTTGGTTCTTGATGATGCTGAAGAAGTGAACATCAAAAAGAAAAGCAGAAAGACTTTAGGTATGCTACATTTTGTCAAATTTTGTTCTATTCATCTTTTCCACTTGTGCATTTTCTGAAGAATTTTATTTTTTGATCAGGGAGGATCCTTCTTAAAGGAGACAACATAACCTTGATGATGAGCACGTAAGTGAAATTAAATCTTACTTTTAAATTGTACTTAATGATGAACACATAACCTTAGTGATGAGCACTTAAATTAAGGAGACAACAAAAATTTTCTTCTCTAAATTTCAGGGGGAAATGATGAACAACACGCAGGACAGTTATGCTCCTATCCATCAAAAAAGCAAAATTATATTTCCCTTCAGTTTAATTATGTTTCTCTCCTTAACATTTTGAATATGTAATGAGAGCAATATTATCATGTATGAATCTATGAATATTTAGTACACTAGATAAATTTTTAGTTTGGCAGCTTAACATGTTGGTTTGTATGTCATATTAATTTTGCCTTTAATATCCCAATTCTTACCTGGAAGTTGATGATCTTATGGTTAATGATGTATAGCACTGATATATGTTAGGAATACTGCAACTTTGAGTCTCACCATAGTAGAAATGAGACACTGAAAACCTCTTCTGTGTATCCTCTTTGAAAGACTCAATAATGGTATGAGAGTTCATGGTTCTTCATGGTACCAAATTTCCCATGTATTCCTCTCAAATTGATTTGTTTAGGATGTCATTTTCTTATATTTGCTAAGGTTTCAGAAAAGGCAAATGCCTATTATGCAGGTTGTGAAATAGTACATTTTGGAAGCATTCATATTTAGATATATTGATTTGGACTGCTTTCAAATACTATAACACTAGCTTCAAGTAATTTAGTTCTTTTTAATGGAAAAACTTTTTCGTTCTTTCAATTTTTATTTTTATTTAAACTAGCAATCTCTAGATTTTCAATTCAAATGAATGAAGTTGCCATATTTGATTAAGTAATTCTATGTGGAAAAGTAAAAACTTAGTTTAACAATCAATTTTGAAAGAAACCCTTTTCATGTTTATTTCTAGAAGGATATAGTTTTGAAAATTAAACATATAAAGTTGTATAAACTGAATAATAAGAAAACCTTTATGAAATTAAATGACCATTTGAAAATCTAAATTTAAATTCTTTAAACATAAATTAAACTTCAATTTGAAATCTTAAATTTGGAATTAAAAGAAACAAGAACTGAAAATTGCAAGAAAAAAGAAAGTGGAGGATGTAAGTCTAAGGAAATGAGTGCAAATATATAACTGAATGAGAAATAATAAACTTGAAGAATTTGAATACTTGATGCAATTAGAACAGAGACGTGAACTTATTATTGTTTTATATAAATTTTTTCACACTTAAAATGTTATATAAAACTCTTATATACCTATTTTTTTGGTTACTTCTTTATAACAAAAACCAACATGTTCAACTTGTTATAAAAGAATCACTAGTTTTTTTTAATACAAAGAACATGTTTATGAAGGAGGTTCTTCCATTTAACTTGTGTTTCGACTAATGTAACTTTCACTCTAATCTTTTTGGATAATAATTCCTTATTCAATACTTTGTAATTTCATTAAGCTTAAAGTACCATGTTTCACTATAATACTCGTTCTCTTAACTTTATTTTTTCTTTTTAATGGGGAACCACAACTCTTCACTCCGATAAATTGAGTGTTAAGGATCTCGTTCATCAGAGTAGTTTGAAACATCTCAATTTATGTTTCTCAATTTTATTTTGGATATGACATAATATCAAATACTGCTTGCAAACCATACTTTCAAAACTATGGTTTTTCTTCTCTGCATTTTCATGAACACTGTCGAGAGCAAGCAGGTGAAATTCCTTCCCTTTATTCATAATTTTGGTGCATTTTTAGTGGATTTGTATGATTTCCAATTTGGTGGTAACTGAATGTTTTTAGGAGAATAGTTCGTCAAATAAAAAGGTAAGTCTCACTTTTATTATTATGGAATTGATAATCCATAATATTTGTGAAAATAACAAATGTGGAATGAAATGGAAAAATACATGGATCTTACATTTTGGAAACATTTTGGAAAGGAAAGTCCATAATCATTTTGAAATACTCTTTTCAGAAGATATTTTATGAATTTTGAAAGTCAAAAAATATGTTCCTGGAAGATTATTTCATAATGATTTTTTTTTGTGTGAATTTTTTATTTGAAAAACACTTTTTGCTTACAAAACACCCCTATTCTATTCTGGAACCACCAAAAACTGTAATTTGAGTATTTCAAAAAATGTAATAGTGCAGAAGAAAAATGCAGGAAGAAATCCATTCTGGATTCTACTAGTGACATTACCACTGCATAGGGTCCTAACCTTTCAATAATTTTCCTTTATATAATAATTTTAACTATAAAATATAAATTTTAAAAAATTTAACGGTTTGATCGTAGGATTGCAGTTTTTTTTCCACTGGAGATTATGCTCTCCCAAAATGCATTGCATTGATTCTCAATGCATGTGAAAGCCAAAATAATTAATAGATAATGCATTTACAGCAGATTTCCCTGCCATAAATTTTACATGAAACCATGTCGATAATATTAATATTAATACACGCAAAATTTTCATCTGCTTTTTTGATGCAGCCATGGTGATAAAATAAATGGTGTAATTCAGTGTTCCTCCGGAATTAATAGTAATATTAATATTAATCAACTACAAATCGCTTCCACTGCAAGTTTCCTTGATAAACCAGGACACAAGTTGGTTTTGAAATTCTCTTCAGTTAATTTTATGACACAGTCGTTTTTGTTTAGGCACGCCTGCAACAACAACGAAGTTTATGACGATCTATCAGTACTATAATCTTTCAAAATAAAAGAACAAACAAACAATCAATGAAACATTGCACGAAACATCTTTCTATGAAAGAAAAAGACAGACAGCAGAGGGTGAAGCTCATTTTTCACTTTAAATATCAAAGCAAGAAACAAGGGGTAGTCATCTAGATTACAGTTTAGTTAAGAATATGATAAATTCAAGTAACAAGTATTTCAATATTTTAAATGTGGTATTCAAGATTTTGCTTTGGTATGAATAAGGTTCATGGATCAACTTCTCCCCACTAAAACATAGCAAATGAAGAGGAATGAAAGATACTTACCAGCGAAGAGTTAGTGTTATTAATTGTGATTAGTTCCTTTAGCAATTGTTTATTGTTTATAATACAAACACAGCAAAGCTAACAGGATTTCTTGCACTGTTAATCCGAATCCCATAGCATCAGAACATCCCTTAATTGTGTGATTAATTTTGAAAATGAAAATATTAGTAGATACTCAAGAGAGAATAACCCAAATGCAATGCAAAAAAAATGCAAAAAGACATACCTTTTCAACAACTATACTAGAATTGGGATCATGGCAATCTCCCTTGAGGTAAGATCCACATGATCCAGAGGGAGTTCCAAAACTAGCAAACTTCACAGCAGATATATGAGTGTTACTGGGGCACGTCAAACGAGCAAAAGGAATGTTTTTGTTATTCTGTATTTTATCTTCACCCTGAGAAAGGAGTCCAACGGACGGGTAATCCTCAGCAACTAGGGCACATGCTCCAGATATTTTACGCCTCACAAACCTAATCTTATCTGGTTCTCCACCTTTTTCCTCAAAAAGAACAAGAACATTTCCTGATGGCTTGAACCAAGATCGTGGAACATGGTACCTGATACATAGGAAATACAAACCATTTCATTAAAACAAGAACAACGACACATAACTCTCCAGACTTACCATTTTTAGTTCTTTACAATTATGATGAATCATGAATGCTTTCTAGTTTCTATTCTAGATAAATTGCTATATTTGCAAATGATGTAAAAGGAACTAGGAAAGAAAGTAAATTGTAAAAATGTACTATAGGTTCTAATTCATTATAGAAATCAAGGACCGCATTGTGAACAATTAAGCACAAGTTAAAAACCTACTAGCTTTCAATTGTATCCTTCCTGATAATATGAATTAACAATCCTTGTCAGTTATTTTGTAAATAAAGAATCTGTTAGGGATCAGTCTTCCAGCATAAACTGCATCGATTTGTACACAAAATCTGATTTTAGTATTTTTACTTTGCTTATTTCTTCTGGCTGTGAAGGTTTAGGGTTGGCACCTGGCTCAAAACATTTTCAACTTGTGTACCAGTTTACATATGAAAAGTAAATTTTTTCTGCATATGGAAAAAGGAAAGACTGCATTTCAATTCATCAATTTCATGGAAATAGTTATTGTCAATAGTTTTACCATCTCTGTGTTGGTTCTCCACAACCAGTGTCACATTTGTCGGGATTAAATTTGCCTCGGTAATCACATTCTTTCACACAGTCTTCACTCTTGAATTCACTTTTCCTAGGCCAATATCTTCCTATTTCCTCTCCATTTAACCAGGCAAGACCTTTGCCCATATGTAACATATCCAATCCAACTGGTTCATCTCCAGGTGGAGCATCCACAATAGCCTGCAAGGCCAAGAGTTTTAAAAGATAGTTCACCAAGAAACACAAAGTAAATGAAAGATGTATTGATAATTTGCATAACAGATGGCAAAAACAAGAAAGGTCATTCATTACCTTGTACCATGTCAATGGCTGCATTTTTGGTGGTTCTGAAGTAGATGTCCAGTTCACATTATTCAATCCATCTCCCTGGTTTAGCTTTAGGTGTTCTCCTTGCACTCCAATCTGAGAAAGTATGAAATATAAATCTCCACGGATAATACCGCTATGAAGGGTCTATAAAAAAATTGAGCAACATTTCAAAGATAGTGGGTGGAGAGAGAGGGTGAAAAAGTACCTTGTAAGTCCACGCATATGAAGACAAGTCTATTGTCCCATTGTTCAGTCCCTCAATCTTCACACTTGTGAGTCCTGCCCCCACGAAGTCATAAAAGGGTCCAGCTGTCTAAACCATAATGAAAAAAGTGGCATGGTGAGAAATTTGTATTTCTTAGGAGTTATAACAATTGCTTAATCTCTTCTCAGGTTGGTGTATATTGGGCACAAGCCTCATTCAACATAAAAAAAAAGAAAAGAAACCAGGAAAATGCATGCTCTAATTCTAAACAGAGGAATTCACCTGTAAGCCAACTGTCAAGCACAACAAAGCAATTTCATTTTTCCCTGCTCGGAGGGAGATGGGATTCTTGAAAGTGAATGGTGAATGTGTACCATTTCCAGTACCAGTACCTGAAGGACAAAAGGTTAAAATTACGAAATAACGAGAAAATTCATTTTGTTGGAGCTTGTGTTTATCTTAGTTCATGAATTAACTCATACTCATCTGAAGTGTCGCAATTCAATAGTTTTCAAATGCATAATACAGGTTTCACTATCAAACAGAATGAATGCATGTAACAAAATTGTTTCTAATGTGACAGGGCAGCTGAATGGTAGTATACATGGGAAAGCAAGCCACAGATATTGAAGTAAGTCTGTTTCTTTGCTTCCTTCCGTTATTTTGAATAGTGGATATTTATCCAGTTAATATCAATGTGAAATTAAGGCTTGAATTTCGGATTTACTAAATTAAGATATTAATATACTATTTTGGTTTAACTTTCATTTAACAATTATTGCCATTTCATATGTCAGTACTAAAATGCCAGTTATAGAATTGCACAATAACATTATACAAGACACATTAAGTAACAAGAAAGTGAAAATACATTCATGTTAAGGAAACATAAGACCCATGTATACCCATTGGTGATTTATAAGGCACGGATGAAGCCAATGTCCAAATTATATAGCCCCCCCAAGGTTTAAACAATTCAGACTTTGAATCTGTTTCAAAAACCAATTATAACTCCTAATTTTAAATTAAAAACATTCCACTGATGTTAAATCTTAAAATAACAGATGTTATATATTTCTGAAAATAAGAAGGGAAACCCCTCCCATTTCATTTTATTTCATTGGATGGTATGTAATTAACTTTAAGAAATAACATGCAAGGAAAATACAATTGCAAGAGAAGACAAGGAGAAAAGCTGCATGTGCTGAATTTCATAATGACCCACAATTCTCTCATGAATATACAATGATAGTTGATTAATAAAATATAAAGTAATAAATTTATTATCTATCAGAAGATCACCTTGATATTCCTGATTCACAAAAGCATGGAGAGCATGACCTGTAGACTCAATTAGAAGAACCGGTTTGCTTCCCTTTTTTAAGAATTCTTCATTTTCACCAACAGATATACTGCCATCGACAGAAAATGAGCTTTGATCAGAGCATGTATACTTTAAAATACGCTTTAATAAATTACACAAGTTAATGTATATTACACTATACAAATGAGTTTATGATTGATTATGAAAAGAAGCAACATTAAAAATATAGCACAGATTCATAAAATTTATTAGAATCCTATAGCCTATAGCACAATGAATATCCAAGCAGAGAGATATTAAGCATGTTTGTCAAAGTTAACTTGGAAGGATAGGAGCATAATTTTTTTTATCTATAATAACATCAAACCATAACAAGTCATTGACATCTAGATTTACTTTTTACTGTTAGCAGTTCTGGCAATTAATAGATTGAAGATGAGGAACAATGGAGAAGTCACAACTTTTTGACTTTAACTTCTGGGAGTACCACTACTGGTTCTTCATTCCAAGTGCTATATTTTCCCTATAAACATTTTGTAGACTAATTGTTACCTTTAGTTTTGCAAAAAGAACAGGTTAATACAATCCATTTAATGAATGTAAGTCTACTAATAATGTGATCAACAGCTAATGAGAGTTTGACATCTAATCCTGGTCTAGATAGGAGAAAGTGCAGGTCTCGCCACTAGGCTCATGATGGAAGGTGCCTAAGGTTACTGACCGAGTGACACTTCACTCAACTCCCTCGCTAGTCAAAACCCTCTACAAGTCAAAATACCCTGTTGGTAGTCATTTTTGAAACCTTGACAACTAGCTTTGATACCAATTGATAAGCATACAAGTACTTGGTAAACCCACACATGAAAGCTAGTCTTTTAAATGGAAGGACCAAACACTTAAATACTCTACCAAGTTTCGCAGACCACTCTATGTGAAACTTACACACCTCATAATACCCAAGTTCTGGTAAAAAAACATTATATAATTTAAGATAAACTTCCCCATACTCTAGTCACATCAAAATGTTCATTAATATTTTCTTCATCAAAGATGCAGATATAACTATACTAGATAAATAATGCATAACTCTATTAACATCTACATTTTTATAGGGATGACTTATTAAAGAAATTTAAATGATACTAGTGCAATATTATGCATAGGTACGTGTGTATCTTTTATCCTTATTCCTTTTTAATTGATCGATATATGAACTTGATATATGTTTTATCTCAAGACAAACCTTGTTGTATGCCATAGGTAGTCAGTGGTATCTTTGGTAGTATTGATGAGATCAACAAAACCATTTTTGACAAAGTCTGCGGTCCCCCAGATTCCTGGCTTCTCCTTCACAATGTCCCATTTCAAAGAATTTACACCTTTATTTGATTGCTGCAAACTTCCGGGAATCATTGCAACAACATTTGTCTGGGAACTAACCTGTAGAAAATTTCGTGACTAAATGCAATGACCACAAAGAAGGTATATAAACAGATCGATGCAATAATAATTTATCACATCAGTTAAAATATGATTGGAGTGAACAGAAAAGGGGGGAATTAATTATGATGCTAATTTCTATTACAGAGAAAGTTCTCATTATGACATTGATCTAGGCCATGCAAGTATCACTTTGAGTTTCATGGGTAGTTGATTGCATACATGTAAACATCAAAACTTCAACAGTCAATCGTAGGATTGATAAGATTTTGTTTTAGGTGTAAGCCAAACTCTGTTTTTATCATCAACCTGCAAATTTTTCATTAGTGTTAAAGGAACTTCCAGACCAGAGTTCCAACATAATATTTGGCATTACTAAAATATAGAGCAATGTTACAAATTTAAACTAAGCCCTCAATGATGATTTCTATGTAAATACTAAGACAGCGTTGAAGTTACATTATTAAGGAGTAATGTCAACCGCGTAGGAACAACAATAACCTACCTTCGCTGTGTTGAACACTACATTCTTGCAATCAGGAAGAATGCTAACTGACCAAGCTGGCAAGTGATATGATGTATTCCGAAATTCCACTGTTCTATCATTTTTATCATCGGCATTAGAAATAAAGGCAGCACATGCTCCGGATGAGTCAGTATAGACATCAACCTGCAAATGCAATACAGTGATTACTACAAAATAGCTTATAATACTAGATGAATAGATTAAGTACATGGATGGATGCAAGGGTGGACCAAATTGGTCATAGAAGCTCAATGTAATGTCAAGGACCAACTCTACAGGTTTAAATTATTAAGTGAAGGCTCAAGAATAGTTGTCTCTCCAACAGTTGGCAATATTAAAATCTAATCAAAGTGCAGTCCAATCTAATCCGATGCAATCCAATCAAATGAGATGCAACTTGGATATGTAAATAGTAATAATTGATTGAATGACAAATATTCAATAATCAATCATATCTCTTATTTATTTTAAATATCTTTTGAGTACCTCAGCCCAAGCCAAAAAGACCTATAAACATAAATCAATCCCAGAGAGACTACTCAATTTTCAAAAATGATGTTTGACGAAAGGAAAATACCTCCACAGAAGGACCAAGGGAGACATTAACCGATTTCCCATTAAGCAGTGCATGCTCACATAACTTGATAGCTCTATGAAGTTCCTTAAGATGACCCCATTTTGGAAGTCTAGGTAACCCTGTTATAATATTATAAATTTATTAATCAGTAAACTTTAGCATTGAATGTAAGAACTGAGGACTTTTTCCAAAATATGGTCAAGAGACCTGCGCATAACTTAATTACAACATTAGAAGAACCTTAGTTAGATAGATGTCTTACCATACTCATCTATCGGGGCATCATAGTCATAACTTGTAGTAATGAATGGACCACCAGCTGTTCGCCCAAAATTTGTTCCTCCATGATACTAATCCACAGGGATGAAAGAGATCAACGAGAGAAAAATAAACTAAGATATAGCATATCATTCAGATAGAGTCCTTTAATATTATTTAATAAAGTGGAAATAGTCTAATTTTAAAAAAAATGTACCATGTAGTAATTGTGTACACTTCCACCTTTCTGGAAGAAACGAGCAACAGAAAATGCAACATCTTCTGCTGGCCTGTGAGGATCTCTGCCCCCAAAAGTCTTAAACCTTAAAATAAAAGAAAATCCCAGGAAGAAGAGCACTATATGAGAAATACATTCCTTATTGCAAGATCAAAATCAAATATTAACTATTGCACAGTTTTAACTCCTCTATCCTGGGAAAATAGAAGGAAAAAGAAAAGCATCCCTAGTTAAAGTTCAAAATAAACTGAAAAGGCTAGATTTTCAAAATTTTCATATTTTTATTATTTTCCTAGGTCTGAGTCTAGCAGATGCATCTATGTTATCTAGTAATTGCACAGTTTTTAAAATCCGTGAACTATAGTTTCAATTGTAACACTTGAGTTTGAAAATTTCTAAAACTAGTTTAAAATGGTATTAAGTGGAAGTATGGAACCAGTAACACAAGTCTGTATAGAATCAAACCAGTTCAAAACTGGGCTTAGGTTGGTCTAAAGCTAATCCTAATATCGAATTTCTATATCAAATGCATGGTTAGTAGCAGTATTGCTAAATTCACAATATGATATGTACGATTTGAGAATTGGTGAGAAAATAGTTATGGTGCTTGAATCGCACCATGTACGAGTCATCCTTCAAGTATAACCTATCCAATGATCATTAAGTCTAGCTAGAGAGATAGAAAGAAAAAAGGTTTCACTTCTGAGAAAAAGTTTTTATATCAAATGTAGTTCAAGTGAGAATTAGTTTCTTAAAATTTAGTAGATAGCCAAACACCAACATATATAACCCAGCTCCAATCTACCTAAATATCTGTTTTTTGAAAATTGCCAAACTTTTTTGAGAGAAATTTTTTTCAGTTTTACTAGATACATGATCGTGAATGGAAAATGGATAAAAATAATTATGAATTATGCCCAACAAATAAGATGACTATTAGCAAACTTTCACCACAAAGCATTTCCATGACGTACATCACATGTATAAAATGGACTCTTCGAAGCAAAATATGAACAATGGACTACAGGGAAGTTTTAAAGTGATCGAACATACCATCCAGGCCAGTTCTCAGTCCAAATTTTGGGCCTATTGGGGGAAGTGGGTTTAAATTGGTCACAGTAGAATGAATTGCATGTATCAATCTGGAAAAGAATTGTGAATAGCCTGGTTATCATCACCCACAACATAGATATTTAAAAGAAGAAAAAAAGACCATGCAGATAAACAGAAAAAATTAAGAATTTTGAAGCACATCATAACGTATATTATGACATTTCCTACTTATGATTGGAAGTTTTCATCATCTTCTCATAACAAGAAGAACTACAAAACTAAATTTAATTTGAGTTTGTATTGTAATAACATCTCTAAGAGAGTATAATCTTACCACAGGATCTGGAGCATCCCATTGTTGGCACATTATCCAAGGGACACCTGTATTTTGAGATACCGCCATCTTTGCAGCCCACAAGGCATATTTCTTACCATTCTCTTTATAAAAATTTTCATAGTATCCATATTCATTTTCTATCTGCAAAATTGTGAAGATGCTGAGTTGAGTCATTGGGTCCGATATGTTAGAGGACAAAGCAGACAAGCAAATTGAAGGAACACTACCAAAAATAGTAGTTCATATGCATAATGACCGTCCTAAGAATACAAACAGAGACACTGAGAACAAATTGCAATGTTTAAGGTTATACTTGCCTGAGCTAAGATTATGGGACCCCCTTGAGAAGCAAAAAGCTTCTCTTGCTTCATAAGGTTCACTATGTAGGTTGTAAACTTCTGCATATGATACTGAACCCCAAGAAAGAGCCAACAAAGTTAGAGAAATCAAAGTAATTTTACTACAAATAAATACATAAAGATGGCATGTATACGTTGGTATGAGTTACAACTATAAGTCAAAGCACAGATACATACCATAAAAGGCTGATTGTAAGTCCGGAATACCGTGCCTGGAACATAATGCAGCCACACCGGCACACCACTGTAACATACAGCTATGGTTAAGAATTATGAAATTGCAATCCACTTTGTAAAACTGGTTAACATTATTTAATATGTCCACCATAAGACACTGTAACTTGAAGCTATTGTTTAGAACCCAAAAAGAAATCATAGCAAAGAAACTATTACACACCCAAAATTCCATTCTGCAGCAACAAATGGACCTATTCGAAGAATCAAGAACATCCCAGCCTGCTGAACAGTCTTCGCAAACTTGACCAGATCAAACCTTCCTCCAAAGTAATACTACATCAAGTTCACAATTTCAAGTGAGAGCGGGGAAGTCTTCAAAAATTTTACATCACACCATAAGCTCTAAGAGTATATCTATTATCTTACAACGAATTAACTTATGCACTTCAACTTTTGAAGAAGTTACGAACATAAGTTGATTTTAACTTATAAAAGAAGCTCAATCTACTTTAACATCTTAATTTCCTTATACAAATGCTTACTAACAAGTTTAACCAAAGATAAACCATGCCCTGCATTAAAAATGACTTCATATTACTCACATTGCCTGGAGAAAGCTCATGGCCATTCCAGAAAACATAGGTTTCAATCACATCTACCCCGCCTTCCTTGGCTGTTTGAACAAGACCAGGCCACATCTGCCACAAACACAAGACTTGTCAGAGAACTGTGAAGTCCCACATGGAAGAAATAAAGAAGGGGTGCAGTGTCACCGCAGGAACGCTTCGAGGGTAATGAATGGAAGCAGAGATAAGAAGCTTGCGTTGGCCATCGATGATGAGGGAACGACCATCGTAGCTGACATTGCCACACGAGGCCACTGTGACTGTGAGCAGCAACACCGCCCCAAGTAAACAAAATTTCATTTTGCTCACACTGTGATCTTAGTGTGTGTGGGGATTTTAATAAGGAACACGATAACCGATTCAGATACAGACACACGTAGTGCCAGCTACTAAACAACTAAAGTACAGTAATGCTAAATCTCTTTTTATTGTTTAATGGAAGAAAAACTTGAAAAACTCAAAAAACCAGTAAAAGTGTTTCTTTTACGATAATTCTTAAATATGATTTTTCCACAAAAGGTTACTTTTAAAGTTTTATCTCGGATTTTCAACTCATCTTCCACATAATTGATAAAATTATATTTATTGATAATTTGATAATAGCTTAATAACAAATAATTCGTAAATTTAACAAATTTTCATTATAATAAATTTTAAATAATTTTAATATTATATAATTTAATTAATTTACAAAATTGAATGATATATATAATTTAATTAATTTACAAAATTGAATGATATATATATATATTTTTATGTATTATGAAAATGTCTTTATATTTTAGTTGATATAGGATTTTTAATAAAAAAATGTTTTTTTTACTCTAAGTCTTTTTTATATTTAAATTATATATATATAAAAAGTAATAGTTTGTTTATTGTATATGATTATTGTCAAGCTATGTAATACTGACACTCACACGGATACTGAAGACATACGGATTTATATATTATATAACTATAAATTATGTTTCAGTATTTTGTTTGGAGTAAAACGATGTTTTTCATGGTTTGTTCAAAAAGATTTATTCCTTATTTTTATATTCATACTAAAAATTTATATAATTTGAATTTTTAAAAAATTAATATATTTTTTTTTTAAATTGTATTAAAACTGTATTAGAATTATTAGAAATCCAACAATGTTTTTAAATTGGATACTTCACCAATCTTATATGTATTGTGGTCTGATATGTGTGTTCGACACACCATTTAAAAAGAGTGTCTGAGTTTGATAATTGTCAATTCTCAAAAAAAATTTAATTAAAACTTATTTTTTTTCTCATTAATTAAGTCATATGTAATGTATGGAGAAAATATCATGGTCATGTTGAATAAGATTAATCATAATTTAATCTCTTAATAGACTTAATGTTCGATCTTACTTTAAAGAAAAATCAACTTTAACAAAGAGGATATACAGTTCTAACTCTGGAGCTTTGATTTATCCTAGAGAAAAAAAAATGACCAAAATTGGGAGTGTAAACAATTATGCTCTCCAGCCTCAAGGTTTTATAAGTAAAGTGACTTGATATTTGACCGAACCCGAAAGAAAAACCAACCTCAATGGAAAAGGTACAATAATAGTATTTTGATTCTTTTAAAATAAAAAGTAAAATATCTATCATTTATTTCTAATTCAGATTTAAACCTGCTATAATATTTATAGTTGAAACTTGTGTTTAAGTATTATTGTATATTTTATTCGATTGTTTATGGATATTTTGAATGCTAAACATTCATAAAAAAATATGTCATTTTTAATTGAATTAGGGAAGGATTCGGTTTTTATAAGGTACGATAATTGGTGATTGAGTTTCCAACTCATGATTTTGAGTGTCATATATAACAAAAACTTGGGAGTTTTGTCACAAAATATGCACTCACCGACATTTATTTTTTTAATTTTTTTTAATTCGTTGAACATCAACAAAAAAGACGGTGCACGAATTTCGTGGATATATACCGATCGTATATCAGGTATGAAAATCTAATTCTCTTTATCTATATCTATGTTCTTCGTTATAATAATATTTTTTACATAATTTTCTTCTAATTCTATTTTTATTTAATATGTTTTATTTTATTAATATAATAAAGTATTTTATCATAGAATTATTAATATGAGTTAAACCAGAATGATAAATGATGAGTGAAAAAACAATTAGATAGTCGTTCTACTTTAATTGTATAAATTAAATTATGATGGTCTTATGAAAAATATTGAAGATTATTTATTAGAAAGTGTGGAGTAGAAAGATTACTTAGGTTGTCTATCATCTACTATTTAAATTAGTAGTTTTGTATTATTTTTAATTTTATATATAGATATATTTTACTTTTTTGGACTATATTGTGTTGATGCATATATGGTGTCTTTAGAACTTTTTAATATAATTTGTTTATGTGTTTTTTTCCTGATAAAAAAATTATTAAATAAAAATTAATTTTAAATATCAAAATAATTAGTTACTATATTGATTAAATTATAGAATATTTTATAAAATATTAAAACTATTGATATTTTGATTATTAATAAAAGTTTATAAAATAATTTTTAAATTTGTATATAACCATTATAATTACCAAGGTTTTAACTTTTAAGTACTTTATATTCTAAATTAGTCTTTATTAATCTTTTAGAATATAAAATATAGTTAAACCTTTGATATCTAATTTAGATACTAATTTATAACATTCTATTAACAATAGAAACCACTTTAGATATCAATAATTTTTTAGTCTCTAAAATAGTATATAATTTAGTTAATGTAGTGACTAATTATTTTTTGTCTCCAAATTTAGTTGTTATTTAATGATTTTCTTGTAGTGCTTGTTAATGTTGTCTTATTCAGGAATAAAAGAAAGAAAGTCAAAAAGAGAAAGAATTAAAAACATGACTGCCAAGTTTGACATTGAGAAGTTTTGTGGTGAAAACAATTTCAAATTATGAAAGATTAAGATGGAAGTTATCTTGATACAACAAGGATGTGTTAATCTGGTTAAGGGTGAGGCAAACATTTCAATGTCTTTGTCTTAGTAAGAGAAGACTAACATGATCAACAAAGTTAGAAATGTCATAATTTTGTATCTTGGACACGTAGATGAAACTTTTATGTCAATGTAGATGAAACTTGAGTCATTATATATGACGAAAACTTTGACACATAGACTTTGTTTGAAGCAATAGTTGTATTCGTTTAGGATGACATAATTAAGATCAAAGGTAAAACAAATAGAAGATTTTAATAAGATCCTAAAAGACCTCTAAGATTAGAACTTAAAGAAAGAGTTATAGTTCTTCTTGGGAACAATAAAGTCTGTAAGGTGCAAGGCACGTGGTTGGTTAGATCGGAGATGATTAACAACTGAGAGATGTTGTTGCAAGATGATTAACAACTAGTACAATTTGTTGTTGAAATAATTGAATGTTAAAATGACTTTTTTTGCATGGTAACTTGGAGGAGAATGTCTGCATGTAAACCTAAGGTTGTTGAAGGTGAAGGAAAGATGTGTTTCTTGCATAAATTATGTATGGCTTGAAGTAAAGTCTACGACGGTGGTACAAGAAGTTTAATGATTTCTTAAGACAAACGAAGTTTCAAACGAACAACTATGCTAGTTGCATCTACATCCTAAAAGAAGAAGAAAGAAATGTGTTGTTCTTGCTTTTATATGTAGACTATATCCTAATAGAAAATTGGTATAAAATGAGATAAAAAAAAACATTCAAAGAAAGATTAAGCTCATAGTTTGAGATGAAAAATCTTGGTTTTACGAAGCGAATACTTGGGATGGATATGCAGAAAGATCAAACGATTGGAGTGTTGTGTTTATCTTTGCAAGGGTATTTGAAGAAGGTTGTTGAGAGATTTAGAATGCATGAACCTAAACCTGTAAGTACACCTTTTCCGAAGATCTTGATTACCCAAGCTTCTAGTTTTGAGGAAGAGAGGAGGGAGATGTAGACTATTCCATATATTAATGGAGTAGAGAGGATCATGTATGGAATGATGTGTAGTAGACCGGATTTGACACATGTCGTTACTGTGGTTAGCAGGTTTATAGCAGATCTTGAACGTGCTCATTGAGAAGCTTTAAAGTGGATGTTGAGATATGTCAATGAAACAATATTGTCCATACTAGTGTAAAAATGGTCTATCGTTGGCAGAGAAGTTGTGTAAGGGTTGTAGATGCAAACTATGTAATGAATGTGGACACTAGAATGTCGATTTTTGAGTATATTTTCACTTTGTTTGAAATTGCAGTTTATTGGAAAATCAATTTGCAATCTATGGTGGTTTTATCTACTACTCAGTTGAGTATATCTTTCTCATGAAAAGGGTGAGAGATAAGTATTTTGCAGGACAAGACTATGTAACTATTCATTGTAATAGTCAAAATTCCATATATCTACCTAATCATCAAACATACCATGAAAGAACCAAACACGTCGATATTAGACTACACTTCATTAGAGATGTTGTTGAGTTTATAGAGGTCAAGATTATGGATCCACCTTTAGAGGATAATCCTATATATGTATTTACAAAATTATCCTAAGATCTTGAATGTTGCTCTAAATGAATTAATCTTTTCATTTGAAGATAAAGCAATTTAGTACAAAAAAAAATTCATTATTTGGAGTCAATATAAAGAATTATGATATATTAACACATATGACCATCTACCAAAGAGACTATAATAATATTAAATTTAGCTAAACTATCTACCCTCAACCATTTATCTTTCATATAAGGGTTGTCTTAACTATCTTAAACATTTTCTATTTTTTCTTAATCTTATATATTGACACATGTTTTATTATATGGACTACATTATCTAATACATTTACTCTCAAAATTTATGATATAATATAGTTTCTCTCTTTTCTTCTTGTTTTTGTATTTGCATCTTTTTATTGCTGTAGGAATTCAAGAGAGACTGAAACCTATCCACGATTAGATTGAATTATGTTTCCGCAACACTGGGGTCATGACAGTATGTGCATCGCTAATTTAACATGGATCCACCGTATCTCTGTTGCTCAACACCCTAACCAATGTTTTCGCAACCACGTTCCTCTTTTATAATGTCCCAACACTTTATCTTATTCATGTTTCTCAAAACTTCTAAAATATCTTCCACTATATTACCACCTATCTCCATCAATGACTTTTCATTAGGCCTTAATTAAACTCACTTTTAATAAATAAAAGGTGAAATCAGATTTTTTTTCTATAAACAACTCTCTCTTGCCACATACATAGATCGAAGAGCATTACCATTTATATCACAAAGAATCAATCCTGATCTGCAGAGGTTTCAAGAATATAATATATTATCATCATGAGTACAAGCCAAGTTATAAATGTTCCACCTCCCAGATTTACATTTTTTTCTTTTGTTCCTTCTATCAAATATTAAACTAAGAAGAAGAAGGAAATGATAATTTAGAAAAGTTTTGATGCAAATCTGTGACTGAAACAGTGTCCAAGGAGATGCCAAGAGGGTTCCCACCACATTCATCCACCAAAACCAAAACGTTTCCAGAGTCCTGAAGGAAAGACCGAGGCACATGATACCTGTGCCAACATATTACACAGCATTAATTACAGAACCAGATCCTCTAATGACTCTACATCACCATGTTCTCTGCAGCCAAAATCTGAGCCATTCATTCTATTCTCTCTCTATCTCAAACTATTATTTATTAACTAATCAATGGATTGGATTTGGCTGCACGCTGTTGACAAAAATTGTAGCAGAGGATCTGATCTGTTAAACACACTATCGTGATTGCAGTTAAAGTGTTTCTCTCATCTTTTCTTCCTTGTCTGTTTGTTCTTTATACAATATGATATAGAAGTATAAATAATCCCAGGAATAAGGGTATTTTTAAAATAGTAACATTATGAGGTAGTTGAAATTTGCTTATATTTAAGTTCACTAAACATGATTTTTTTACTTATATTTGAGTTGAGAAGGAATAATACTATTACACTATCTTAATTTAATAACACAGATGATAGAAACTAATGGTGCTTAGGTGGGTTGTTACTTACAGTGATTGTGAAGGGTTGCCTTTGGAATCATGAAACAAGATCCAATAACGACCAATGCTTTGTCCATTTACCCAAGCCTCACCTTTTCCCATTGAACTAAGGTCCAACACAACAGGGTCCTCTCCCTTTGGTGTCTCAAATGTTGTCTAACAATTCAAATTTTCATTAATCATCACCACACTTCTATAACAAGTTTACACAAATAAAAGAATTTCAATGCTGAAATTTTGTGCTAGCTTTTGTAATTCAGAAAATGGGAAATAGCCCATTAGGGTCATCTGCATCATTTTACCTTGTACCAAATGAGCGTTTGTTCCTTAATATTCCCCAGTTCCCTCCATTCAATACCACTGCTATTTTGTCCTTTATATACTTGTAATTGCTCCCCCAGTAATCCAACCTACAATGTACGAAATGGGTAAATTTTTTTGACTCACATACATTAATTAGTGGCATGCTGTATAATGTAAAATTTAGATGAGATGACTACTAATTAAATATAACAAGAAAAATAGGCAACTGGTAGAACAAGATATAAAATGAAAATAGGAGAAGAGAGAACCTTATAACCCCACAAGGAATTAGTCAAATTAAGAGACTCTCCTTTGCTGCACTGAAGTTGCACACTGATTAAACCAGAGAACCTTCTTTCAAGAAATGCCCCTGAATCCTTTTAGTAAAAACAATTTCAGATAATAGTTAGACTTAACTATTACAAAGACAATGCATAATGAAATTTTTAATCAATTCCTTTGAAAATTGTACCGGAAGTCCAACCATAACGCTAAGTATAGAAAGGTTGTTTGTCCCTTCATGTAATGTAACTGGGAACTCTAAGGTGAATGATTTCACATCATGATTTCCATGTGCTCCACCTAAAAGATATAGTTTGTTAGAACAAAGTAGTGAATTAGTCATTGGAGTAAACTTTGGATAAAGTCTGTGCGCATTTATGTACCTATGTATGTGTTGTTCACAAAAGCATGAGCAACATGAGCAGCAGACTGAACACTAAGTATTGGTTTGCTGCAAGATAAATTGTTTTCAAACCTGTTCACAAAATCAATGACTTCAGTTGTCACTTCAAAGTTTAAGAGCAATATCAATGTGAATAAAAAATGAAATAGTAGTAAGGAATGATATGTATTTAACTGCCAGAAATGAAGCCAGATAACTAACCTGTGAGTATACCAAAGGTAATCCGATTCGTCTTTGGTTGTATTCATTTGCTCTAGAAATGAATTTGATTTTAGTGAGGTGTCATCAAAGCTTGGAATGAAATCTTGGAATTGCTTCCAAACATCCACTGAGCTGAAGTTTTGTTTAGGACTAATGATCCTTGTGTTGCTTGGGGTATTTACCTACAAGCATAAAAAATATTAAAAAGACTGCATAAAATCAAACTAAATTGACAAGATTTGGTGTATGTGTGTAACTAATTTTGACTAAGTAATAATTTACATTTGCTGTGTTGAAAGTAACATTTTGACAATCTGGTAAGATGCTTATGGACTTGGGGAGCAATTCGTATGATCTGTTGCGGAATTGCACGGTGGCCTTATTTGCTCTATCATTGTTTATAAGGAATGCAACACATCCTCCTTTTTCTTCTTGAAAGACATAACCCTGATCAAAATATGAAACAATTTTAAGAATGTCTAAATTATGGTTAGTGTAAATAAACCTGTTGGAGAAAGAAATGAGAGGGCACCCACCTCCTGTAGTTGACCTAAAGAGAAGTTGCTCTGCACTCCTTGTAGTAAAGTGGTAGAGCAAGACTTTATTACAGTATGTAACTGCTTGAGATGTCCCCACTTGGGTTGCCTGAGCAAACCTAACATTAAAATTTGCAAACATAAACTTCAAATTGGGTGAGATAGGAAGAAAATTAATAATGTTGTACACTTACCATATTCATCAAGTGGGGCTTGATCATAATAACCTGTTATAACATAAGCAGCGCCTGTTCTCCCAAAGTTGGTTCCTCCATGGTACTAAGTCAGTTTGCATGCAAACAACGTTAATTAGATGCACATACTGTAATCAAGATTAATTAAGATGGTTCAAATTTGAAAAGGGTTTCCCTGGATGGTACACATGACACAATATTTAGTGAAAAACTTAGCCATCACTTAACTGGTACACTTATATACAAAATGATAAAGCTTACTTAATTTGTTTTTTTTTTCAAGTTGTAGCAACAGAAGACAGGGAGGGAAACCCTACCAAATCCAAGGAGAGTTTCACAGTAACAATACCATATAATAGTTGATATAGCTTCCATTTCTTGCAACAAAAAGGGAGACATGAAATGCTATATCTTCAGCAGACCTTATGTACGGCAGTGCACCATATACTTGATAGCTTCAGGCCACAACAAGAATAAAACGTTAATTGTGTTGAAAAGAACTTTTTTTCTTCAACAGATATAAATTAGTGATGATGGCATGTAAAAGTTTTAAGTAAATGGACACTTTTTATTCTGTTAGTTTGCGGGAAAAACCATCTTATGTCAAACTTAAAGAATTAAATGATTAATTTAAATATAACTGAGTTTAAATTTTGTAATAACTAATATTTTCAGAATTCATTGTTGAGTATTTAGAGACAAAAGATTATGTTATTCTAAGTTATTTGATAAAACAATTCATTGGGATAATAACACCTCATGCATCATTCACATTTAACAGTGTGTTCCAGAATTAGCCTAACTGTGAAAAAAAATGAGGTGAAACTATGTATTAGAAAACTGGACACAGAGAATGGAGGGAACTTACAAAGATGTCCAATTCTCAGTCCACAAGGCAGGTTTATTGGGGGAATTTGGTCCAGTGAAAGTTTCTCCACATTTCATGCCATTGCATGTGTTTATCTGCATGAATAGGAAAATCAAGTGTTTAGTTCAACTTGAAAACAAAACATATGATAACCTTTTAAGGAAATGTTAAACCAAACATGTGCTTAAGCATTCATATAAAGAATTGAAAATTTATAAGCAAGTTCATGGGCTTAGTAGAACCAACCACAGGATCCGGAGCATCAGTTTCTTTGCACATAATCCATGGAACGCCAGTGTCAAGTCCCTCTGCCATTTTTGCAGCCCATTGAACATACTGTGATCCTGCTGTGCCAAATGCCCTTTGGATGTTTTGGTATTCATTTTCAATCTTGTATTATTCAGTAATACACAATTATGGGGTGTAAATAAAACACATTAACTAAATAACAAGTTAATTATTTGCCTTTGAGAGGAATCATATGTACCTGTGACAGTATAATTGGTCCTCCTTGGGAAGCATATAAGTTCTCTGCTTTCATCATGTTCACAATTTTTGTGGTAAAATTTTGCATGTAGAACTGAACATTGCAATGCATAAATGAAAGAGGGTGTCAAAAAGAAACAATTAAACACATTATTACAAGTGTGGTATAGTTCCATTTATGTACCTTGAATGGCTCATTATCCGTTCGGTAGACAATGCCAGGGATATCATGTAACCAGAAAGGAAAACCCCTACAATTATTTGTTTATTTAATCATTCTCAAAAAAATAATTTATAGTCATTTTACACACAAAAATTAAAGAGATTAAAATAAACAATAATATATCACAATATTAAAAGAATATGTAAATACTTATTTTGTTCTCTAAAATATTAACACGATACTAAATGAATCAATTTTTTTATAAAAATGAATTTTGAATAATATATTATCTTATATTTAATTTCTTAATAAAAAATTACTTAAAGAGTTAAGAGTTTTATTAACCGAAAGACTTATATGCAAAATGCTTGGTTATTAAAGGATTCAACTTTTTACAGACCAAATTTAATATTTATTTTTAAAAGAATAAATAATTTATATCCTAATAGCATAGAGGTGGTTGTGATGTTATTCAATAATGAAACATGGTATAAAGTTTATTGATTTTATTACTTGAAGATCATTCTTATCGTAACTTTTTTATTTGACAAATGAAGTTTATGCTTAAAATAATTAAACTCGTACGAAAAGAAGAGTTTAGAAAATTATAACTTTACATGGAGATTTTACTCTAAGAAAAAAAATAAAACATTTTTTGTTCTAAAAAATGTAATATATCATCATATTAATTCTTAAAACTAAAATTCTCCTGATAAGCTATTGAAAAATTAAAATTATTTTATTTCAGTCTCCAAACTTAACTATTTGTTTGTCATTTTAATCTCTTAACATACATTAATATTATTGCTTAACTTACATTAAATTTTGGACTAATGTAATTGAGATATTATTATTTTGAAGGTTCATTTAAAAAAAATAAAGAATAATAATGGGGTATATAACATTATATATAATATTAAAGAGTAGTAAGTTATTAAAAGAAAAATGTAAAAGAAAGTGGAAAGAAGAAAGGTACCCTTACCCATAGGTCCATTCAGCCTCTATGAAAGGTCCAATCCTGAGGCAAACATACATTCCTTGAGCTGCAATTTCCTTTATAAATCCCACCAGGTCATTTCTCCCACTGAAATCATACTGTTCTACATATTTAGCCCTAATTTATATTCATCTCTCTCTTCACAAATAACTCATGCATTTTTTTCATGAGAACTTAAAGAATAATACTGGAACAATTTATTTTTTATATTTATTTCTGATGAAACTGAAAAAGTCTTTAGTGTTGCATTAAGAACTTAAAATTTCACTTGAAGTTCACTTATTTGTTTGTTTTTTCAGCTATTATAATTTTGTTTATAAAGATATGAAATGAAAATAGAAAGAATACCTTTCCGAGTTGGGGCTCGTGAAGATTCCAAAACACATAGGTTTGAATCACATCCACTCCTCCTTCCTTTGCTTTCGCTATCAAATCTGGCCACATCTGCATTGCAACAATGCTTCATTTTTCTCCTTTTCTTCATATTTTCTCTTCTTTTAAGTTATTCATATGTAAACGTTAAGTCTACTCCTCACAAACTTATACATCACTCCTTTATGCAAACAAGTAAGATACTAAGATAGTATTTGTTTTATTTTCTAATTTAGTTGGACAAGTCTTTGATCCGGTTAGTGAGATTAGTCTCTAGTAAGCAAGATTAGTTTTTGATTCAACAAATTGAGAAACCATAAACTGGTACTTAATGCATTAAATGTATATAGAAAAGGGTGGTCTCTTGATGAACCAAATTATTGGTTGAGGGCAGATAAACTTCACAAACCAACCAAAATGTTTGAGAAGAACCTGCTCTGTCATTTATTCATGCACACAAAAAAAAAAACACATTCTGAGGCATACCCGTGATGCAATAGTGAATTTGCAACTGTAAATTATTTGGTTGTGTGGTTCAAAAGAGGTTGCATGCTATGAGCTATCTACAGTGCAGCTGGGTTAGCTGAACAAAAGGGCATGTTTAATTAAATGCAGAGACAGGATTAATGTTGGAGTGGGACGGTTGAGCTACTTTAATTAAAACATTAATGGATTAATTAAGCATTATTATTCAGACACAAGAATCCAAAGAATGTGTGTTACTTCAATTGAGGCTTATATGAAATGTAGTTGTAAAGAGCAGACATGAATGAATGCAGAAAAGATTTGAAATGTGGTTACAGACTTTGCCAATGACATTATAATACCTCATTCTCTTGTTAATAGATGAAGATGGTGATGAACAGAGAGATGCATAATATGATGATAGCACACACATTACAGATACCTGAGGAGTACTGCGAGGATAATGAATTGAACCAGAGAACAGAATTTTTCTCTGGCCATCAATGATGAGAGATCTTCCATCGTATGTTATCTCAGCTTTAGCACCAAAAGCTTCCCTTATTTTCCATGACAATAACAGCATCACCAAAACCACCCACTTTTCCATATTCCCAACACTTTTATCTCTTCTTCTCTCACCCTCTATCACCACTTTATGAGTGTATGTATATATATATATATATATAAGGAATATATATGTGTATAATTATACAAAACCAGGTAGAGGAAGAAACTTTGTGACTATCAAAACTAGGAATGGGTGACCAATATATATATCTGAGTGTTCTTGCTTTAAAGAAGTAAAATGCATAGCCAACTACATTCAATTCCTCACACAACACTATTTACACTTTTATTTCTCCATCTAGCACATTTTTTTTGTTTTTATTTTCCTATTTAATACCTTTTTGTTTTTTATTTCCCTAACTAGCATCATTTCAAAAGAAAAAAAAATTAATAAATTTAAAAAAATTGATAATTTGAATTTTGAATACATTAAAAAAAATATTTTTAATGTTTAGAATAGTTATTAATGAATAAAGAAATGAGTTTTTACAAAATAAAATTAAAAAGGTACTAAATTAAAAATGTTTAGTTTAATTTTTTTTTTAAGAATGAAGAAAATAAAAAATTAAACTCTATGACTGTCTACCCTAAATACAAACTCCTAAAAAAAAATAAACTAATGCAAATGCTATATTTAATGTAACCTATGCAGAATCTAAAAAAACAAACTAATGCAAATGTTATATTTAATGTACCCTAAATACAAAATCCTAAAAAACAAACTAATGTAAATAGTATATTTAATACTTAAAAATGAGTAAAACACTTCAATTAATATAATAATTAATACAATAATTAATTATTTATTTATTTTTAGAATTAATTTTTATTTAATAGTTTGATTGAAACTAAAGTCTATATAGCTAATAATAATATAGAAACTAATTTATAAATTTTATTAATAATAAAAATTATTTTAAATATTAATAATTTTTTATTTTTAAAATAGTATTTAGTTAATATAATAATTAATTATTTTTTATATAATGTTATTTTTGTTCATACTTTTTAATAAAGATGAAAGTCTTTCTAAAACAAAAGAAAAGAAAAAGAGAAAAAAGTTAATTTCTATATAAGTTAAAATTAATTTATTACTAAATTAAAATTAAAATTTAAAAAGCTGATGAAATTTATTATATAAAAGTTAGTTTTAGTTTATAAAAAAATGTGTTGAGAAATTTGTACAAAAGTGTTTCTATAAACTAATAACTAAAATGGAATCGTTTTATTATATTATTAAATAAAATATATTTTTATTTTGTTTCTACTAATAGAGTAAGTCGTATATGGCTAACAATTTTAATGACAATAAAACTTTTATTTTTTTTTAAATGGGACATTTTACTTTTAAAATTAATTAAAATAAAAATACAGTCGTATCATGGAAATCATCATAAATTAACTTCATGAATAATTTAGTTTGATAATATATTTAAGAACAATCTTATTTTAATAATAAATTTCTAACAATAGTACAATTTAGTGAATCTTAATAGAAGATATTAGCACTTGCAAACAAAGAAAACCCACGAGAAACAGTTGAGCAAATACCTTTGGAGAAAACTCACGAGGAACAGTTCAACAATTCCACTGTAATTTCCCTTTATTTATGCAGACATGTGATCCAATCAATGGAACAAGCACTTTTTTCAATACTTAATAATTATTAATTATTGAATTTCTTAATATTTGATTTTTGTCTATGATTTGAAAATCTTATGAAAAAAAAGTAGGTTTAAGAGAACTTTCACTCCTTAAAACGACTCAATTCTACTGTACTCACATTAGCCTATGAGTTTTATTCAAATACACATATAATAATGTGAAAGTATTTTTATTAATGGTCATTCATTATAAGAATGTTAACTTTTATAATAATAATTATTACAAATAAGCATTTGTTACTGTAAACAACAAATTACACTCTAATTTAATTGAAATTTTTTGTGAATATAATTTTAAAGAAATGATTATAAAAGTTAACAAATATAATATATCTTTTTTGGCTAATCACATATTTTTTTAACAATATATTTTAATGTAATGACATGATTCTTAAATGAGATATCAGAGATTTTATGGTGATGTATAAAGTTTTATGAATAAATATATATAATATGTGAATTTGTAGTTATAACAACATATTTATTTGCTCTTTTAATAACTAGTTTTAAAATATATTTTAGAGTATTTTTTAAATGAAATAAAAAATGAAAAAAAAAAAAAAATCTAATGGTCACTTCAAAAACACGAGACTTAGTTTGGTATAAGCAGTGTTGTTGGAAGTTTGGTAGGTAAGGTGTGACAAACATGTTGTTTTCAACGTTATTTTTGCAACTTTTGTAGCGTCCTTCGAGTTGCAATGTCTCACACTACAATCATGTAATACAAAATAACTTCTAATTTTGATAGATACATAACCGTCACAACAAACCTCCAAATTCCACAATTCATTCATGTGAGTGTCATATTATGTTTATAACTGTTGCAGCCTTTTTCAGTACATATCTTATTTTGAATCATATTTTTTATATTTTCAACAATTTAACCAGTTTGGTTAATGAGATATTGACTTTTTAAAAATTATACTAATACAGCTAAATTCAATTAAAATATTACTCAAAATAATTATATTTTGTAATGAATATCAATTCTGTTTGATACCAGTTTAATTCAATACTAATATTAGGCTTAGTTTACCTTTTGAACCAACACTATTTGCATTTATAACATCGTTAAAAAAAATATATTTTTAAAGCAAAAGCAAGATTCGCAATGACAAAGAAAGGACTGTTTCTTTCTGCACCTCCATATATTTTTCTTCTACCTTTATAAATTTTCATATTTCCAAAAATACCTCTTTGTAATATTTTTATTACGTAATCCGAAAGTATTTTTTCAAATTCGTAATTAACTTCTGAATTTCATATACATGATTAGTTTTCAGATTATGTAATTCGGAAGTCTTTTATAGCTTCCGGATTACATAATCTAGAAGTATTTTTTCTAATGTGTGTCTGGATTACATAATCCGAAAGCTACTTTATGAGGGTGTCACAATAAGGTTAAAAAAATATTTTCACGTTCTGTATGCGGTGACAAAAGAACCTATAGAGATGTAGGAAGAAATAATCCAAAGAAAAAGTAAGAGTTAGGATATTTCACATTTCACAGTTAAACAAGTTAGAGTATGGTTGTTTCTTTCTTTACCCCTTCATTTTTTTTCCTGTACCCTACATTTTTCTTTCTGCACTCTTACATTCTTCTAAATATTCAAATCATCTTTGAAAGTTTTGGATGATTCCAAAATAGGAGTTCCATAAACAAAATGTGTTTATGGAATAAGAAATTTTAAAGACAAAAAAATCATTCCAAAATATATTTTTCAGAACACATTTTTCGACTTCTAAAACATAAATTCAGAATTCTTAAAATATGTTTCAGGAAGTATATTTTGAAAAGAGTAATATGGAAGTGATTTTTAAAAAGAGTAAAATATTATTTTTCAAAAATGATGGAGTGCATGGAGAAATTTGTTGGAGTGTAAGGAAGAAACAGCCTTAGAGGATTTGTGATGGTTATCTTTTTTGGGTGAAGTGATTATGATGGGCTTAAGTCCAAGTTGAAGGGTTACGTGTAGAGGGCTGCTTCTTCCTTCATCGTCATATAGGTTTTCTTAGATATATTTCACTCAATCATTGCATTGGTTTCTTATTGTTGCTTGCACTGGTCTTTTTTTCCGTGATTTAAAAACATTTTAGATTACGTAATTTAGAAGTCAACTTAGGATTGAGAAGTGTTTTTTTAATTTGTAGAATCTGAAAATAATTTTTCAAAAAAACATATTATTAATTACATAAAACGAAACTCTTTTATAAATTCAGGAAAAACTTATAGATTATGTAATTTAGAAGGTGTGTTTTCAAAAATTGCTTCTAGATTCTACCAGTCTGAAAAACGTTCATAAATCATTATTCAGAATATATTTTTCAAAAAACACCTTTTAAATTATGTAATCTAAAATATAAAATTTCATAACAAATTAACTAATCTGCAACGTTTTACTGAATTGGAAAACAAGTTTCAGATTGCTTAATCTGAAATATACATATAAAAAAAAAATTTCATAACCAAATCTTTAAACATTTTAACTTTTTTACATAAGGATATTTTTGGAATTATAAAATTTATGGGGTGCTAGAAGAACCTATGGAGGTGCAGGAAAAAGGAAAAAACAGCCTGTGTAGAGTCCAAGTGAAAGCCCAACAAATAGGAAGTTGGTTGGTTGTGAAGGTTAAAGTAAGGAGACATGAATCTAGGTTTCTTCTTCTTGCACCCCTGTGTTTTTCTTCCTGCACTTCCACAATTTTAAAAATCCCAAAATTGGCATTGACCTTTTATTTGGAAAAGGGCACCGTGGTGGAGTGTGCTATTCATCAATCCAGAAGTGAATCATATTGTTTTCTGGATGAAGAGGTGTTCCAAAAGCAAATTGTTAATAAATTGTTGATTTTTGGATTGTTGAATCCGGAAGTCTAATTTCTATTCTGGATTGATGAATCTGGAAGATTTATGGATTCCCCAATCCAGAAGATTTACAGATTCCCCAATCCGAAAAATTTATGGATTTCCAAATCTGGAATATGAAAAAACAAATGTGGATTCCTGATTCCGTAAAATTACTGAACTGCATTGTTTGGAATACTAGATATAAACTGCGGAAATGTTAATTCGAGATACTATCGACCACCACCAAAAGAAACACCTTCTTGTGTTAAGAGATGGAGCAACACTGCCGCTGTTCAGAGAGAAATGGAATTCGTGTGTGCAGTCTGTGGACAAAGAAAGAAGAAAGAATAGTGTGGATCTTATGTGCATTTTGGGGTTTTAAAAAATAATAGGATTATTTTTGTCTTTGCATAATATTTTTGGGGTGTAGAAAGAAAAACATTGGGGTGCAGGAAGAAACAAGCATGAATCTAAAGTCAAGTTTGGCAACAAGCATGAAAGATGAAGAAGCTTCCCAGAAAGTGAGTGTGTCACATTCAATAATCATAAACACCAAGATGTTCATTTCACTTGGACATGCTCTTACTCCCTACATTCATCCTAGCTAGATTCACTACTCACACTTATGTTTAATATTATTGCTTTTAATCTCAATCAATTACTTTTTAATTCATTCAACTACTTTCCTAGATAGGCTTTATCACCATCACCATACTTATTGCCCAAGTAAAACCTTTTTCCACAAAACAAAATATTCAATTTCAAAGACCATTCATTAGATTGACTACTACAAGAGCATTTGAATATTTTCAACCCTTTCTTTTTAAACTACTAACTCTCCCCCACACAAATTCTTGAATACCAATATTATTATTATATATTAATAAACATGAACTAACAATTCAAAATTAATTCCTACTTTTCGTTGACTAAGCATTGTTAATAACATGACCTAAGCATTATCGTAACATTTTAAAGATTAATCCTAGTATTAATATACACCAAATAATAATCAATAATAAAGTAAGATTTTGTCAATATAAAATACAATATTTTTTTTAATCAGCAAACAATAAATAAATAAAAATAAAAGGAATACAGTGGGTTTTTTATACGTGAAGAAATTCGAATAACATTTCTAAACACTCTACACTAAAAACAAATAAAATCTGTAAATACAAAAAGAAAAGGAGAAAAAATAAAAAAGTGGAAGTCAAAGGATTTTGAAAAGGGCTTGATGGAAGTTGGGAAAATTGAAAAGAAAGGGATAAGAAATGAGTGGTGAATAAATGTGCTTGAAGGAAACACCCAGGTATCTTCCACACACCATGTTCATAAGTCATGCACTACGTTTCTTCAATTTTTCAATTCAATCTGCATTTTCTATTCACTTTCTAACTCCTCTTGCACATCACATCATACAAAGATTATTCTCTCTTATACCTTCTATTTTTCTATGATGCCAAGTGAACCAGGTTCAAAAAGCCACCATAATTAGACACTTAGCCATAAGTAAACAAAGTGAGAATAGGAAAAAAGTAGCAGAGGCCCAATGCATGCATGTTTTTTTGGTGAAGGTGCCACACTATTTCAATTTAAAAAAATATTACTCTGATGGTCGTAGCATTAATTTATAACCTTTAAAAAAAAATTAATCTTCTCACTTATAGATCCACACTTCAATAACTTTTTTAATCGTTATAATTTACTAACAATTTATTATTGAATTGTCATGTGAGTACTCTTCAATTCAACATTGGTCTTCTTTTTAAGATTATGGAGCAAGAGAGCTTAAATATAGTTTTATAGTATAGTGAGTATGCTTAATTTGTGTGCCGCGCCGTATTCTGTTTACTTGTTTGACGTACCAGCAAATATTCTTCATAATATTTCATTTTGCAGATGGAAAAGAAATAGAAAAAATAAGTCAAAATAAACATTATATTATTTACTTATTATTATTATTATTTAATTACCTATTATTGTTTAAATAAAGAAAAAACACAAATATAGTACATAATTGATGATGGAATTTCCATGATCTAATATGAAAGTACTTTCAATGATAAAAATTAAAAGATATATTTCTTTTTTAATAACTCAAATTCTAGTTAAACTTAAGTGCCTAAAACATAAGTGGACTTTAATTTGTTTCCTCTAAAAATAAATATGATATAAAAAGTCAACATAACTATATATTGAAAATTTTCTTTATTCCTCATACTTTTTAGCTGTGCTCTCTTATTCTTATATCAACACTGAATCAATTATATTTCTTTTAAGTTCAAATATAACTTATTTTCGTTATTTGAAAATTGTCTTATTTATATAGTGTAAAATAGTTTTATATTCAATTGATGTGAAATCTTTAATAAATATAAAAAGATAGATTAAAATAAAATCAAGAAAAGATTAGTTGTTTTAAAAAATATAAATTAATTTTCTTTGACTTCACATTAATACATTGTAATTAGTGTAAATTGTATATTAAAAAGTAAACATAAAGTTAGCTCGCTTATACAAAACTCGATTATAAAATAAAATTTGTTTTCACTTATGTATATTTTAAAATATTATTATTATTAATTAATATATGGTTCCAACATATTGATTGACTAATTCATGTTGTGATGTAGGAAAGCAATATTAATGGATAGAAGTGAAAGGAATGCATGATTAATAATAATTAATTTGAGAAGGGAAACAAAACAATGTTGATTTTTCGCTTCACAAGGCATGTAGGTCCACACATTAGATGTATAAACACGAGAAGAGTCACAATTCATGAACTCAACATTCATTACATGACGGTTACCCATAATAAAAGAAAACAAAAACGTGCGTGACTATTCCTGTGGTTGGCTCGTGATGAATTTGTTGGAGGACAAGAACCTAAAAAAATGGAAAAGTTGTTGGTGTTGTGTTGGTGTGTGTTAAAGATTAATAACTAACTAATTCAACTCCCAAACCCAACTACCTGATGACGCTGCTTTGCATACGTCTGCACTAAACAACTAACAAGGGGATAAAAAAAGTCAGATTTTGTGATTTAAATCTAAATAAATTAACATAAGTAGTAAGATTTATGGATTTAAATATAAATAAATTGTCAAAAGAGTAAGTCGTATACATTAATAATAGTATAATTACTAAAAAGATATGTAAAGAAACTTCAACTAAGTCGATCGTATTTAATACTATTATTTTAGAATTTTTCATTTTTAAACTTTATTAACACCTTTAATAAATATAATTAACAATAATTTAAAATTTTATTTCTTTTACGGAATTAAGAATATTAGGTAAAGTTGACTAACATTCTTAATATTAGATATTTGTATTTATATTTTGAGTTTAAAATAATATTAGTTAGTTTTTTTTGAATGGGTCGAGATTTGTTAGATATTTCAATTTAATTTTATAAAATATCAAACTAATATTAAAATTGAGGTCATTAATAAAACCAACTACATCCTCTCCTCTAGTACTTCTTTATTTTTTTTTTAGTTTTATAAACATTATATAAAGTAGTATAAGCTTTATTTCGGGCTTGTATTTGAGCTATGTTTTGGAACAACTTTCATAGGCTATGTATAGGGCCAATTAGACTAGGGTGTAAATAGAAAAAGAAAGAGTCTAACTAGAGTTACAATTGGGGCTCCTTGGACCCAATGCAACTCTAGACCATCTAGGGTGCACAAATAAATTATTAGGGTGCAAATAAAAAGCATGTAGTGGCAAGGAAAACATGAAGGTCCACATGTCATCATCTCAATGGAGATGATTCCCACCAATCCCAAAAAGCCATTTGTCTTCATGGGAATGGAGAGTATTCTCTCCAATTAGAGGAGATCACTTGTCAACCTCTAATTTAAGAGGATTTGCTCCAATTAGAAAGAGTCACATGTCCTTCTATAAATAGAGTTTTTAAGGTAAAAACTTGCACTTTGCCTACCCATAACACTATAAATACAAGTGTTATCCCCCCTTGTAAATTAGTTGAGAATTGATTAAAGAATTGTTGCCCAAATTTGTGCACATCTTGTCTTTTTTGCTCACTCTTTACTAGCACTAGTTTTGTGTCTAGCTTCGAACTTTTTAGGATTTGACTCGCCTCTCTTAAGCTTCATTATCATTCTTCATACACCAATACTTCATGGTTTATTTCACTTATTTTAGCCACTCAATTCCACCAAATTTGGTGAATGGCGGTCCAACTCTTGAACTAAAGCTTGGGAGAGGGTTGAGGTAAGAGGATCCTATGGCACCCTTCTTGTTCTTATTAACAGTAGAAGGCCTAGCTGGATTGGTCAAACAAGCTAATAACAAAAGGTTATTGATGGTATAAAAGTGGGTAATAATAATGTTGAGATGGGTTTACTCTAGTTCGCCGATGGCATATTATTCTTGTTGAGCTAGGTACCAAAATATTAAGGCCATTAAAAAGAATATTTAGATGGTTTGAGCTAGCCTTTGGGTTGAGAGTTAGTTTCCACAAAAGTAGTATAGGGGCGATAAAGGTAGGGAATGTTAAACTGGATAAATTTTCTAAAATCCTAAATTGTAACCAAATCACTATTCCCTTTAAGTATCTGGGATGACTATGGGGGGTAACCCAAGGAAGGTCAAATTTTGGACTTAATACTAAGTGGAATTAGAAATAAGCTTTCTATGTGAAAGTGATGTGAGTTGATTTTAGGATATTTTTAGAGGTTTTTACTTGGGTTATGATTTTTTATTTAACAAGATATGGTGAGACTTAGTGAAGATTTTCATTGGACACAAACTTAACCAAGTGACTAAGTAAGTGTGAAGATTCTCTTCAAAAGAGAAAAAGGAAAAACACAATATAATAAGATGATGATGATGAACACAAAATTAAAGTAAGACAAAGGGAAAGTAAAGACCGAATTAAAAGGAAGAAAAATTATGAACACATAAAAAAATGGGCAAATTAAAGAAAAGAAAAGGGAAAAGGAGTTAAAGAAGCTTATGGAGTGGAGAAAATGAAGTTGAAACATGCTATTGGGGGAGAAAGCTCCAAGAGGAGTGAGGAGTGAGTCGCCACTTGAAGCAATTTTTACTCAAGATAAGACTGAGATAAATAGGGAAAACACTCAGGAATTCACTTTGACAAAGTTTCTTTACTCAAATTTCAATGTGTCCTTACAAGAGGCAAGACATTCTATTTATAGATATGAGTGTCTTGAAGAGCAAGAGTGAAGGGAGAGGGGAGACACATGCAAGGAGCCTTTTAGAAGCTAGGTGTAGCCTCACCATGCCGCACACATGGAGGAGTCTTCTAGAAACTAAGTCAAGAGTGACGCGTGGGGCGACACATGTGAAGTGTTTCTAGAAGCCTAAGCTAGGTTATTTATTCTTATTGGTCCAATGTGACCCAAGTGATTACAATTTAATCTTGTCTTAAAAATAGTAGAAGGAAGAATAATTGATACTTTGGCCCATGTCTGGATGTTCTTCTCTTGAGGACCTTTTGATAAGCTTTCTATGTGGAAGGGAAGATTGTTTTCCTTAGCAACCCGAGTATACTTAATTAAATCTATCATGTTTGCAAAGACACTTTTTTTTATCTTTCCATGTTTAAAGTATGTAAGTCTATTACTAGAGAAATTGTCAAACTATAAAGGAAGTTCCTATAGAGAGATTCAGAGGATTCAAAAGTAGTGTGGATTAAATGTGATGAACTGACTAGGCCAAAGGTACAAGGAGGGTTGGGGATTAAGGATATTTACAAATTCAATATGGACCTTTTAGCTAAATGGAAGTGGAGGATAAGGATGGAAAGTCAAGGTTTATGAAAACAGGTACTATAGTCAAAGTATGGGTCATGGAGGTCTTTATGTGAAGAGGAAAGGGTAAGAGAGGAATCAACCTAGTGGGGAGACTTAAGGAAGGTGTGTGGGGAATATCATGATGGTAACTGGTTCAATAGAAATGTACGATGAAAAATAGGTAGAGGAGTAAAGTAAAATTTTGGAAAGATGTATGATTTGCATAGGTATCTTTGAAAAATGCATTCTATAGACTTATACAATATCACAGGACAAGGAGAAAACAATAGGAGAGGAAGTGGGATATTGTGACCAAACATGAGAGTGGAAGCTAAACTAGAGACGTGTTGTTTGGGAGGAGGCATTAGAAGTTGAATTGGTGCATATGTTGCAAAATCTAAACCTCAACAATAAACAAGAGAATTTGGGGGGGGGGGGGGGGGGGGGTAAAAATACAACCCCAATAAATCACCAAAAACAATCTATAAAAAACTACAAAAAAAAAAAAAAAA
>Ga0123342_1001669_pt1 | contig 37398 bp, 19 predicted proteins | sample Turbeawhitnodule_FD_89960 | JGI IMG/M metagenome (GOLD analysis project Ga0123342, IMG submission 89960) | Root nodule microbial communities of legume samples collected from Mexico - Turtle bean Mexico white nodule | ecosystem: Host-associated > Plants > Roots > Nodule | place: Mexico: Nepantla...
ATGAGGTAGATGATATACATGAAGCAGAACCTATATGAGCAATTTTCATACCTGCACCATTACCTAGTTTGACGTTTGCATGGCCTTGATAGGGTTGTTGATTAGTGAACAGAGTATGATCGTTTGTGATATGGTGAGAAGCACCGCTATCTGGATACCATAACGGATCATCCAAATAGGATGGTGAACCAAGAAGAGAGGAAGAGGGTTCATCATGTTGAGGTGTAGAGAAAGAAGAGGTGTTTGCGGAGAAGGATGGTGGTGTTGAACAATCAGACCAGTGCCTACAATTAATTGCAGTATGACCAAGTTTGGAGCATATTTGACAGCGCACAGGGTTGCGTTTCCATGACGAGGGATTGGAGTTCCAAGAAGTGTATTGTGAAGGCCGAGGTTTTCCACGATGAAAACGATTGGAGTTGTATGTAGAAGGTGGGCCACGACCACCACCGAAAGAGTTGGGAAACGTGGGGCGAAACTTGGAATGATTTGGAGAAACAACAGAGGCAGTGTTAGCTTGAAGAAAAGACGAGTGAGAAGTTTTATACCGGGTAAATCGATCTTCTTGAGCAAACAACAGGGCTTCAATCTCAGTGATAGTGTAGGGGTCAGTGCGAGAGGTGACGGCAGTGATAAAAGCATTGTATTCTTCAGGCAAGCCTTCAAGAATGATGTCGATGTGATCTGCAATGGAAATAGGGGCACCAATCGCGGCAAGCATGTTGACAGCGTTCTTGATATCATGAAGATATGAGGAAATAGATCTGTCATTCTTGGGAGTCTTTAACTGAAGCTTGAGTTTCTGAACTTTGGCCCGAGTATGAGAGGAAAATTGAGTTTCAAGGCAGCGCCAAATATCTGCAGTTGTATCAAGACCCACTACGTTGGTAAGAATGGGTGTAGACATTGATGCAAGAAGCCAAGCGATGATAAGCTGGTCTTGTTGTTGATAGCATAAAGAGTCATCAGAAGGGGAAGAACTGTCTGCAGCGGAAGAAGCAGTTGTGGACGGGACATTGGTACCGTCAAGAAAATGACTCAGTTTGAGTCCTCGAATGGAAGCAAGAACCTGGTGTTTCCAAAGAAGGTAGTTATCTTCATCTAGTTTAAGCGTGATCGGTGTTGTAAACTGATGAATGGAGGTTATGGCCAGAGGAAGAGAGCGATGAGAAGACGTAGAAGATGACTCAGGAGTGGACGGTGAAGTAGCCATGACGGGAAAAAAAAACTTAAGATTTGCTCATGATACCATGTTTGTATAAGTGCAATGCATGAAGCGTAAGTAAGAGAGAGAAAGAAAGAGAAAGTATTCTATATTGTTACGTAAACGTATGTTACAGAGGGTATATAAGGATATATATTTAAGAGCTATAACTGCAACAGTTATACAGTTACAATATGGTTAACACATCCTACTTCATTTGAGAAATACGTGAACTGCTCTGGTGCTTTAACCCATTCTTTTCGTAGTTAAATTCAATCTAGCTCCTGCAATAAAGCAGGTCAATTCTGCATATTTTCACAATTTATTGTCAAGAGCTTCTCTTGTCATTTTCTCCTGGGTTGGATCATATGCATCTCTAAAATTTAGTTCACAGTGTTACAATCACATGCTAGAGATGCGTCACAGCATAAGCTTTACAGCAAATTGTATCAGTAGATGCACAGTCCTGCAAATAATATATTTACAAAAAATATCATTGCCTGGAAAACTGTAAGTAAAACACCTAGAGCTCATATTTTCATGTGCTTAAAGCTGAGCTTCAAGGCCAAATGGCGGAGGAAATGAGGACAAGGTCTGAAATGGCAGGGTGCTCCAGTTAAGGAAAGCGTGGAAAAAGGGAATAAGATTGATCCATTACACTGTCTGCAGCTTCATCTGAAAAATTTCCTTAATTATACTCAGCTTCATCGTTTCTTATTTTCCTTCACATTAGACTCAGCTTCATTGTTTCTTATTTTCCTTTACGTTAGACTCACTGCTTTTGACGCTTAATATCAGACTGGAGGGGTGGTTTTATCAGAGGTCATGAAGTTTACTGAGAAAAAAACATCAACTTCACTGAGAATTCATATGTATATATCATATGGATTCTATTAAAGAAAGTCATTGTAGTTTGAAAAACTTGGTGTAAAGGTAGACTAACACTCATTTTCTTTTATTCCCCTCAAACCATTTCCTGTCCGAAAAATTATATACAAATTTTATGTTTTCGTATGAAAATGCAAAAGTTGTCTTTGACTTCATGTTTGAAATCTGTTTTGAATTCTAAGAATAAAGACATTAATGATTTATAGTCTCAACGTTGTGAGGACAAAGGAAATTCTTAAGAATTTTTCTTTTGTTGTGATAGAGTGATTCAAGGAATTGGATTAAGTTGGCCAATTCCAGATTGAATTTCTCTACTTCAGAGTTTAATAGACTTGTATGTATGGTATCTCATAAAGATAAAAACTCACAAAACTATTATGATAAGATTTTGAATTGAAGGTGTCATGACTTTTTATATAATTTTAGTAAAAGATTTTGTTGACAGCCCAACAGTAAAAAACACATATACTTAACAATCATTTATAATAATATAATAATATTTTAAATTAAAAAATAATAATATAATTAAAATATTAATTTATTAAGGTGTAAAGTGTGTGTTTGTTACTATAGTGTTAATATATCAGCATCCACAAATTTATTATTGGCTTATATGTCCCAAATCTCCCCTATGTCTCACCGACACATTTTTGCTTTTGTTTATGCATTACAGATTCTCTCAAACATGTCCATTAATTAAGATATTTGTTTATACTTAAGCCCTTTACTTTTGCCTGTGTTGGTACTGCACTCAAAATTTCTTTGCTTCCTACCTTTTGTTCACAGCTCATACAAATTTAGTTATCTATTTGATCATACTTAAGTTTTCAACTTTCAAGTAGGACAAAACAAATATCAAACTTTCAATTAGCTATGAGAATATTTTTATCTATTTTTCATATTTTACTTGGAAGATAGTTAAGATATTTCAATGTGTAAACTAATTTAAGATTATTTTTTTTAATTTGCTTTGACAGGAACAGGCATAAGTTGTAGGTTTTAGGAATTACAAAGTTTAAAGGACAAAGTTGTTTCAGAGTTATAGAACATTTACTATATATTGACTATTACAAAATTCTTAACACTGTTTATTTATGGTTTTTCTCTGCTTTTACTGATACGAGCTTCATCTGTTTGTATGTTCAGGAGCGCTAACTTTTATTCATTTTGTATCCACCATTCAAGAGTAATGACAATCCTGGTTTTTCCAATCTTTCATTTCTCATCATGTCTCTTTAGGTAAGTTTCTTCCACTCACAATGCTTCCAACTTTGATTTTATAAGAAATTTTAAATATCCATGTGTATCTTATTTACTTGTCTGTTGGGGTATTCACAGTTCATTCAGATTTTTTTCAGCACTGACATCCTGGCTTTTATCATTTATCATTGCAAATTTGGATGTGACTTTTTACTGGAGATGAACAACATACTGAAGTTGTCACAAAATTTTACTTAATTTGGATGCTTCTCTTCTATCAGTACAAAGATGATATGATCAAATATTACTGGAAGAATTCAGAATACCAAATCTTGAAAGAAACTCATGACATTTGTTCCTTCAAAATAAGTAAATAACTTCCTGCCCTTTCATTTCACTTGAAGAAAATTTAACGCTCACATTAATCAATAAAATGATGAATAAAAAATAATAAGAAAGTGAAAATTGTACAAAGCATTTTTACAGCTAAATTAAGTCCTTGAAATTAATTGCTAGAAATGATAAACCATAAATCTAATGTCGAATTTGAAAAAACTCAAAAGCCGTCCCAGAAAGCATAATACAACTCATACAAAGTCATAATGTGGTTAAATAAATTTTTATACATTACAATTTATCTTTTAGACTGATTACCTCCACAAGGACCGTGCAAGATGATATCTTAAAGCAAATGGGCACACTATTGCGAAATCACTCAAAAGAGATAATGGATGCTTGATTTGAACATGAATTATGTAAGTTCTGTTTTTCCCATATCAGATTTAATTGCTGCCTCTCAGATCTTTAGTCAACTATGACCACATGTATTACATCATCAACCATACTTTACTGATGATGTCTTGATTCTCATTCATTGAATTTTTAATTAATATATCTATGCTGAATTTTCAAAAAGCATCCGACCATGAACCTTGAAAAGGACATACCAGTAGACTTTTTAACTAGGAATCTTTAATCTCAACCATCAAAATTATAAATACATAGTCAACGGCTTATTTTGATGGCAGCTACTGACGGAGAATAGAAAGCCCAAATCTGCTCACAAAAAACTCTTGTATTTGCTTTTTTGTTTGTTCATGAGATCATGGCTTTAGCCGTGGTAGGTGGTGCACTTCTCTCTGCTTTCCTTGACGTACTTTTTGAAAGACTAGCTTCCCCTGAGCTTGTCAACTTGATCCGTGGAAAGAAGCCTGACAAGTTGCTTCAAAAGGTGGAGAACCAGCTGATAGTTGTAAGAGTTATGCTTGCTGATGCTGAGAATCGACAAATCTCAGACTCCAATGTCAAAAAGTGGCTCGATGTTCTCAGAGATGTTGTCTACCAGGTTGACGACTTACTTGATGAAGTTTCTACTAAAGCTGCTACTCACCAGGAGGTAAGCAATTCCTTTTCTCACCGTTTCAAAAGGAAGAAGATTCTTAGAATTAATAAGTTGGAAGACATAGTTGAAAGATTAGATGACATTTTAAAACAAAAGGAGAGTCTTGATTTGAAGGACATTCCAGTGGAGAGACACCAGCCATGGAAAGCTCAGCCAACATCTCTGGAAGATGGATATGGTATGTACGGTAGGGATAAAGACAAGGAGGCCATAATGAAAATGGTGTTAGAGGACAGTGATGGTGAACAAGTGTCGGTGATCCCTATTGTAGGCATGGGCGGGGTTGGAAAAACCACTTTGGCCCGATCTGTGTACAACGATGGCAAATTGAAGCAGCAGATATTTGATTTAAAGTCATGGGTTTGTGTTTCTGATATCTTTGATATTGTGAAGGTCACAAAAACTATGATAGAAGAAATTACCCAAAAGCCTTGTAAATTGAGTGATCTAAATGCCCTTCAACTTTACTTGATGGACAAACTGAAAGGTAAGAGATTCCTCATTGTCTTGGATGATGTTTGGATAGAGGATTCTGAGAATTGGAGTAGTCTTACAAAACCATTTCTAAGTGGGATTAGGGGGAGTAAAGTTCTGGTGACAACCCGCAATGAAAATGTAGCGGCTGTAATCCCTTTTCAAGCTGTTAAAGTATATCATCTAAACACATTGTCAAATGAAGATTGTTGGTTGGTGTTTGCAAACCATGCCTTTCCTTCCCCAGAAGGCAGTGAGAATAGAGGAACTCTAGAAAAGATTGGAAAGGAGATTGTTAAAAAGTGTAATGGGTTGCCTTTAGCTGCACAGTCACTTGGAGGAATGTTGAGAAGAAAACACGCTATTAGGGATTGGAATAACGTACTTGAAAGTGACATTTGGGAACTTCCTGAAAGTCAGTGTAAAATTATTCCAGCACTCAGGATTAGTTATAATCATCTCCCTCCACATTTAAAACGGTGTTTTGTATATTGCTCACTGTATCCCAAGGATTATGAATTTAGAAAAGATGATCTGATACTGTTGTGGATGGCTGAAGATCTTGTAAAAGAATCAAAAAAAGGAAAGACATTAGAACAAGTTGGTCAGGAGTATTTTGATGATTTGGTTTCGAGATTGTTTTTTCAATCTTTTGGTGATTATTTTGTAATGCATGACCTGATGCATGATCTAGCAACATTCCTTGGCGGAGAATTCTATTTCAGAGCAGATGAACTTGGAAAAGAAACCAAAGTTGATAGAAAGACTCGTCATTTGTCGTTTACAAGATTCCGTGATCCAGTCTCGGATATCAAAGTTTTCGACACAGTAAAGTTTCCAAGAACTTTCTTGCCGATCTATTGTGAAGATTCTCAGTTCAACAACGAAAAGGCACCACTTATTATAGTGTCGAAGTTTAAGTACTTGAGAGTTTTATCATTTTGTGGTTTCCGAAGTCAGCTTGCTCTGCCTGATTCAACAGGTGAATTGATCCATTTGCGTTATTTAAATCTCTCTCATACAAGTATTAAAACACTACCGGAGTCATTGTGTAACTTGTATAATCTACAGACTTTGAAGTTGAGTTGGTGCTTCAATCTGACTAAGTTGCCTAGTGCCATGCAAAATCTTGCAAACTTGCGTCATCTTAAAATTCTTCAGACTTCCATAAAAGAGATGCCTAAAAGAATGGGGAAACTAAATCAATTACAGAGGTTGGACTTCTATATTGTGGGCAACCATAAAGAGAATAGCATCAAAGAACTGGGAGGACTTCCAAATCTCCATGGCTGGTTTTCTGTTAAGAAGTTAGAGAATGTAACAAAAGGTGAAGAAGCATCAGAGGCCAGGATAATGGATAAGAAGCACATCAATGATCTATCCTTGGAATGGTCTATGGGTAACGACAATAGCATCGACTTCAAAATTGAATTAGAAATTCTGAGCAAGTTACAACCTCACCAAGACCTGAAATCGCTGTCAATATGCGGTTATAAAGGAACCAGATTTCCTGAATGGGTGGAGAGTTTTTCCTACCAAAATATAACATATCTGTATTTAAAAAATTGTAACAACTGTTGCATGCTTCCTTCACTTGGGCAACTACCGTCTCTCAAGGACCTCCGTATTTCAGACATGAATTCGGTGAAGACTATTGATGCAGGCTTTTATAAGAAGGAAGATTGTTCATCTGTTACGCCCTTTCCCTCCCTTCAATCTTTATACATTTATGATATGCCTTGTTGGGAGGTGTGGAGTTCCATCGATTCAGAAGCTTTTCCTGTGCTTAAGGATCTTCATATAAAGAACTGCCCCAAATTAATGGGAGATTTGCCAAATCACCTTCCTGCTCTGCAAACACTCAAGATTACAAATTGCGAGCTTCTTGTCTCTACCGTCCCAAGGGCTCCCACTCTTCCAACGTTAGAGACTAAAAGCAACAAAGTAGGGTTTCATGTGCTTCTTCTTTTTGTGGAACATATAGACATAGAAGGAAAGCCAATGGTAGAGTCCATGATGGAGGCCATCGCTAACATCCAGCCTACTTGCCTCCAATCTTTAACATTAAGGGATTGTTCGTCAGCCGTATCGTTTCCAGGTGATCGTCTTCCTGCGTCGCTGAAAAGTCTGTATATCAGTGGTTTAAAGAAACTGAAGTTCCCCATGCAACACAAACACGAATTACTGGAATCACTGTCAATAAAGAACAGTTGTGATTCACTCACGTCTCTTCCACTGGTTACCTTTCCAAATCTTGTAAGTCTTAAAATCATCAACTGTGAAAGTATGAAATCTCTTTTGGTCGTAGGGTCAGAGTCGTTTAAGAGACTCAATTCTATTGATATTAGCTTCTGTCCCAACTTTGTATCGTTCCCGGGAGGATTGTCTGCGCCCAATTTGACTCGTTTCATTGTTTGTAACTGTGAGAAGTTGAAGTCATTGCCCGATCAGATGTCTACTCTTCTCCCAAAGATGGAATATCTTGAGATATCAAACTGCCAACAGATTGAGACATTTCCAGGAGGGAGTATGGCACCTAACTTGAGAAGAGTTGTTATCAGTAATTGTGAGAAACTAGTGAGCCGTCAAGCATGGGTGTCTATGGACATGGTTACTACTGTCATTGTCAACGGTCCATGTGATGGCATCAAGTCCTTCCCAAAGGAGGGATTGCTGCCTCCCTCCCTTAAGTCTCTGCGTCTCTATAACTTCTCAAGTCTGGAGACGTTGAACTGCAAGGGCCTTCTCCATCTCACATCCCTGCAAAAATTGCACATTGAAAATTGTGAAAAGCTGGAGAATATCGGGGGAGAAAGGCTGCCGGTCTCTCTAATAAAATTAAGCATAAAGGAATGTCCCTTGCTGCAAAAGCGATGCCACATTAAAGGGCGTGAAATTTGGGCTAAAATGTGTCATGTCCGTGGGATAAAGATAGACGGTAAATGGATTTAACGAGGAAGGATGATGAGCAGGTAATTCTCCTTCTTTCAGTTACATCATCAACATCTAACCAAGTTATTGCATTCAATTAAACGTCTTGAATTGGCGTAATTGTTCGGTTTGACACTGGACTGGAATTGTAAGTGTTAACCAAGCCTAACATTTTGTGTATATATTTTATTGAGTATTCGTGTCATTTTAATTGAAACGTGCTTACTGCAGAAATGAATACTGGTCTTTTTCCTATTCTTTGCAGTTTGTGTGTGGTGAGTGCCAAGATTCTGCAGTTTGTTTTTGATGGAAGGATGAATGTATGAAAACTATATCCAGCATGTGGAGGTTGTGGTTTCATCATTGTGGAAGGGTTTCATAATGTCCTCAAAAGACAGTTAAAAATTACTATATATTATGTTTGCGTTTGAAGGATGGAGAAGAATCTCACGTATGAAATGTGTCTATTTTACTTCAACTTAGAAATACATTAATGTACTACTGGTGGTTTAACACATTATTTCATAGCTCATACAACAGACTGCTGCAATAAACAATATATCTCTGCGTATTTACACGTGAAGAGCATACATAATATGTTTTTGGGCATATTATTAAGTTTACAGAGGGCACTTCTGAGTCTTATAATAGAATATTGTTATTATCAATTTAGGAGAAAAATAGATATGCTGAACCAATATGAAACGGTGAAGTTGAAACGAAGACAGCATAGGGATGGGTTTGGTTAAACAACTTTGGAATAAACATTCACAATTAATCACCTTTCAATCTATCAGTGTACATCCGGATAACCAATACAACATTATAGTGACAAATCATATAATCCAAAATAATAATAATAATCATAATAATAATAATAATAATATTAAAAGGGGAGTTCCTAGAATTATTATGGTATTCATATCTTTTAATAATACAAAAGAAGTATTATAACATATTGTACTCTTACATATTTTAGCGTTAGATAATTTATATTAGATATTCATTTTTGCTATTTTCTTGGTATTACTTCTCCTTCAAAGAAAACTAAATATAGAATCATCATAGCTTTTCTGGCTCTATACCCAATACAAGGCAGGATCATAACATTAAAAATCATCATAGACCATAAAGGTGTTAAACTGAAAACATTCATAAGAAATATTGAATCAAAGTTCTGAAAAAAGATTGAAATAGGAAAAAGACTTACAAAAACCATGGAAGATACTTGCTCAAGACGAAAATAGATTTTATAAGAGTTTCTTACAACAAGCTTCTAGTGAACTCTGTCTTAAGAGCTTCATTTATGTAGACATATTACAATACTTGTGACAAATAATTTTACATATTGTTTTGGCTCTTGTCTTGTCAAATATTGACATATGCTTCAGTTATTGTTTTGATTCTTTTTACTTTTTCTTGATGGTAGACAATGTCTTGGCATACTACGATTAATGGAGTCTTCAATAATACATGTCTTCATTGCAGAGATAAAGACTGGATGTATTGGCTTTGTTTGAGCCTTTTGAAGAAGTAGCTTTTTGAAGAGCTCTTTCAAACTCTTTTTTTTATGTTGTTAATGCTAAGGTTACCATTAGTTGTTGTTTCTCTGCTAAGAATAATGTGTCTTGTTTGAGTGTAGGTCTATCTTTGCTCCCTGAATTATTCTTTAACTATTCTTGGATCTTGTTCTTGCACACTAATTTATTGTTGAATTTTCTCCACCATTTGATCTTTATCTTTCTTGACAACATTTTTTATTTATACTCCTTCATATAGTTGTTCTAAAATATTATCCCAGGCTAATATCCAAGTAATAGCTTGAGAGGCTATAAAAGATATAAGTCTATATCCAGGTACAAATGTAGAATTTTGTCTAAAATACGAATGCACTTCATTTATTTCTATGGAAAATATTGAAGCTAATATTCAAAAATTAACAAACCTTTTTATAAACCATCTTGGAATCTTCAAAGATATTCCATTTTGAATCAAATAAACCACAAATGCTTTTCCGACTTAAAAAATATATAATATATTGGTCCATGCATCCATTTAATCATAATAACTATATTGTTGTAGATCAAACACCCGTGAAAACGATTTTTTTTATTAATTGTGGAGAGGTTGGTTCCACTCTTGGGGGGTTAGAACTTGAAGAATTTTTATTTTGGAAAACTGGATATTTCCTTCACCATTCCTATTATGAGATACTTCTATGAATTATGTACCCACCAATATGAACTCATAGAAGGTTTTGGTTTTGCATATATCTATTGGCAAATAATGGAAGTCTTGGGAAAGTAGGTTTCAGCTATTTGTCTTGGGTCTGGAGTTATCCATGTTTTTTCTAATATTAGTATTGGCATACTTTTGGATTTCTCTAAATATTCATCTGAGGGTATTAATCTTGGGAAACCTGCTGGAACAGGAGTTTTCCTAGTAAAATCTTTTGGGCTTATTAATACATTTTGATAGTATAGTGGGGTGAATCTATTTGAACGTATTAAGAGTTTTGATGATTGAGGAGTTTTTATGATGTATGCCAAAGTAGAGGTTAGTTTGATGGTGCTGATGGCCTTAAAGATAATGAACAGGATGATCTTAATGATATTGATGAAGAAACTTTTATTTAATCTACGAGGGGAACCATATATTGAGCTTTATTTATTAGATGCTTTATTTGATCCCAGTGGGAGCTTTATTCATTGAATTAGATGCTTTATTTGATCCTAGTGGGGGACTATAATCATATTTCCCAGTTGGCTTGACACTCATATTGAAGCCCGTAAAACTTCTCTGGTTAAAAAATTTGGCAAAGAATTATATTTCCCTTTAATATGTTTTATTTCAAAATCAAAAAAGGATAATAAAGTTTGCCATCTTGCGAAAATATGTTTAGAAACCAAATTTTGAACATCTTTATTTTAAAACACTTTGAGATGCTTTATAATCAGTATAAATTAATTTTTTTATTAAATAAATCATCTTGAAATTTTTGTAAACACAACTATTGAAACTATTAACTACTTGCTCTTTTGATTTTTCTGAAAGCTTTTGTTTCCCAGGTCCTAAATTAGAGGCATCTGTTTCTACAATAAGAAAGGCTTCGGGATCAGGTATTCCTAAACAAGGTAGTTTTTAATTATTTCTTTTATTTGCTTTTTGTCTTTGGTCATATCATCATTATAGGATGGAAGGTTTTTTCTTAATCTTGCATGTAAAGGGACACAAATTATTATAGTATTAGGAATAAAATCTACTATATAATTTAAACATCCTAAAAATTGCAGCTGTTGTTTTTCTTTTATCTTTTGGAAATTTATTTATAAATTCTAATGATACGCGTTCCATGTAGTTGAGGTACTCGAAAATGGGGTGTATAAGCTGGAGACTTTGAAAGGAGGAGTCATCCCACGAAGGTGGAACGTGGCGAATCTCAAGTTTTACTTTAGTTAAAATATTTAGTTTTTTATGCTTTTCTTTTGAACAATATGTTGTTTAAGGTGATGCTCTTTTTCCCTTAAATGGGTTTTTCAACGAGGTTATCTAATGATAAATTTATTCTCAAAAGATGGAGCATTAGTTTTGATTGATTAGTGTTGATGTACGTGATATGATCTAACTCGACGTAAGTATGTCTACCCGAGCATAGACGCCCTGTGAGATTAGAAAATATAATTTTGATAAATAATGTACTTCAAATTTTAAAATTTTAAATTACATTTATATTTATTGTTAATAATACATGCATTTTAGATTGGAATATTTGTAATTAAAATTCTCAATAAAAAATGTACAGTTATTATTTTACATTTATTATGTTATTAATATTTTTTTAAAGATGTTTATCAAAATTATATTAGCTTATTTATTAAAATATTATCAGAAAAGAAAAAATTACAAGGATTTTGGGTTAAAGTAGTCAGAAATAAATAATTAAATTCAGTTATACTGGTTTTAATTATTTAAAAGTTATTATAACTAACTTCTTTAAATAATGAATTTTTTAAAATATCATAATTTTTGAAACTTGATAATAGTTCGAGTTGAATTAATTACTAAAAATATTTATTTTATAAAAAAAATAAGCATGATTGATTAATATAGTAAATATTATTAAACTGGGTAGAAAACTTTTTTCATATAACACAAAAAATCATAAAAAAATACTATTTTCTCCTTTATAAAACAAATTATGCATCACAGGAGTTTACTTAGTAGTTGTAACTCGTAAATGAAAGAAAATGTTTTCTTTCGTTACTAGTCAGTTCGGATATGTAACCTTACTCACAAAAACAACTAAACAACTAAATATAGTTGTCAAATTATCTTTCAAATCCATATTATCCACAAATAAAGACAATAGAATGGATAGATTAAGATGATGTCGTTCTAAATTAGAATTGAGACAGTTCAAGTAATCAACTCATAATCCAAATTAAGTTCGTTGTGACAACTTAATACAAAATTTACAGATAAACTACTAAGGATAAAAGGCAAAACACCAACAAGTTTTTTTTTCATCCTTTGTTCTAAAGAAAACGAAAACAACCTTCCTTGCATGCAACTTTCCTTCACTTGTTTTCTCTGCAAATCTGTGGCACTCTTTATATTTTGGAAATTGTTGTTGTGCATCTGAGATATATTATTATGGGAGGGTGTTGCAGTTGCTCTGGTTCATTTGTAGACAAGGTATATGATTTGGAATGTTCATGTAAGCATTACATTGATTATGGTGCATGTAAACATGGTGGGGCAGGGGTCATGTTAAGAGGGTCCTCTGAGTTTGTATCCATGTTCAGCCAAAAGGGTTCAAAAGAAGTTAATCAAGATGCATTGACTGTTTGGAAGGTAAGATTATTCATGTTTATGTCTGCAATTTGGCTTCATTTTATATTTTCTTTTCAATCAATCTTGCTGGAATTGTTTTCTTTAGAGTCCTTAAGGTTGGTAATTACATTTTACAAGGTGAAATTGTAGATATAAAATTAACTTATGATGGTTTTCAAATCATTGAGTTCTTCACATATATGGTTTCTCTCCCCTCAATCATAGTTTTCTTTTTTTAGCTTGGCTTTTGTTTCATTTTATTACCGTGTTTGCTATTTGTCAAAGTATAGAAAAATTTTAAGTCTATTTATAAACAGTTTTATTTCAAAACTTTATATTAAAAAATGCTGATTTTAGTCCTTACAAATATACAGTTTAATTTCTTTTAATCCGTAAAACAAAAGACAAACGATCAAAATAATATATAAAGATTAAAAAGTAAAAATTAGAAAAATGGTTAATATAGGAACTATAATATTTGTAAGTAATTAATTATTAAAACGCAAAGCTCTATGTTTGGTTTGTAGCATTCATTGGCATCTTTTACTATATGATTGAACAGTGAATTTATCTTATGATTTTGATTAATTGAAACATAATGGTTCTTAGTGAATGAATTCATGGCTTGGATTAATGTTTAATGTGATACGTTATCAGGACTTCACTGGAAAAAAGGACACGATCTTTTGTGGCGTGTTTGACGGTCATGGTCCTCTAGGACACAAGTTTGCACGGTCTTTACGTGAAAAACTACCCTCAAAACTCTCAGCATCAATTAAACAGTCACAACAAAAGGTTGTCAAACATACTAATGATACAGATGGAAGTAGTCATAGTAATGTCTATGTTGAGGATGACCAAAACATGTCCTTTTCTTCATGGGAGGGAAGCTTTACGAGGTGCTTCAATGAAATGGATGAAGAGCTTATTAAGAACATAGACTCTAAAGGATTTGGTGGCGGTAGCACTGCTGTAACTGTTATCAAACAGGTACAATTAGACCATTATCTCCTTGTCAAATGTTGCCTTTGCAAGGATGTTATAATTAACCACATTCTTTCCACCCTTTAAATTTCAGGGTGACCAATTAATAATTGGCAATTTGGGGGATTCTCGTGCAGTTCTTTGCAGAAGAGCACATGACAACCATCTTGTTCCTGTTCAACTTACTGTTGACTTGACCCCAAATATTCCAAGTAAGTCTTGGTATTAACTGTTAATCTTAGTTTCTAATCTTAAAACCTCTTGGATTGGTTAATTGGTTTAGTTAAAAGCTTATTTCATTGAGAACTTGTCAAATCAAATGAGAGCTTATTTATAACTTGATTGTATAACTTAGTGAAATAAGCTAAAACAAGTTATTTTCATAAGGCACTCTTCCAAATGTTCCTATGTCTAACTTGCTTTTCTTCTTCAATGTCACTATCAGGTGAAGCTTTAAGAATCATCAATTGCGGAGGTAGTATTTTTTCTTTAAAAGAACAACCAAGTGTAAAGAGAATATGGAGGCCACAAGGGGCTCGCCCTGGACTCGCTATGGCAAGAGCCTTCGGAAACTTTTGCCTAAAAGATTACGGTCTCATCGCAGTTCCCGATGTATCATACAGAAAACTCACCGAGCAGGATGAGTTTGTGGTTTTGGCTTCTGATGGGGTACGCATTTTCATATCAATATCTCAATCATTTGATCAAATAGTGCAAGAAAATAAATAATCAAGGGAAAATGAATTAAACTACTCAGTTTCCACACATGCATGTTTAGTTCCACAACCAATTATTTCCCCAAATTTATCTCAATCAAAAAGGTCTAAATTTTCTTTCTTACAGGTATGGGATGTGCTAACAAACAGTGAAGTGATAAACATAGTTGCTTCAGCACCAAAAAGGTCCATGGCAGCTAATTTGTTAGTGAACCATGCAATTAAAGCTTGGAGACGTAAATATGGTTCCAAGGTTGATGATTGTACAGCTATATGCTTGTTCTTGAAGGATCAGACTGTTTGGACCCAATCCTGATCCAATGTGAGTGGGAACAATAACATCCCTCTGAAGCAACTGTATTGGTCATTTTCTATCAACAAAGAATTAATAGCATATGATGAGAATCTACCCTGCATCTACTTTTGATGGCCCCTTGCTGTAACCCAACGATCTTCACCTGCAGCCAAGCAGCAGCTCCACCATACAAAAACCAGCACCCAGCATTGGCTGCGCATCAGATGTGAACAAGGCTCCAAACAAAGGTAGTTCAGCCCCTTCGGATATGAAAATCATCTGATATAATTTAACACTATAGACAGCCGCTCCAGATATCATTCAAGTAATCCAGAGACAATCTGGTTTGAAAGCACCCTACCTCTTCATGACAAAAACCAGAGAACACCTCTCCAGACAGCAGCATTATACCATAAAAGAAAACCCCCTTGGAGCTTGTTTGGTAGGCCATATAAGACCCTTGAACATGTTTTAGGAACCACACTGAAGCATCACAAATAGAGGTCATCACAACTGCATTGGTCATAATCTAGACATATAAATACGGAATGTGACTAAGTGTAAATGGCAAGAGAAGTTTTAGAATCAAAAGGAAGAATGTGAAGCTCTTGTAGGGGTTATCTATATTCAATTTTGAATCATAGATAGCAATTTGAAGCTGATAACTAACTCAGCAACAACTGTACAAATCAAAATGTATAATGTTATAGGGGGGGACTAGTGCAACTAACAAGGTAACAATAGCATAGCCAGAAGGTTTTGTTTGCACATAAACCCAGAAGAAAGCAATTATTTCAGCCTTCTAATTCTGGTGTGATTTCATGTAATGCAAGACTTTTCTTTTATCAGCCTAATAAGATGAACTTATTGTAACACTTTTTTTTCTGGCTTTGAGTACTATAAAATGTTCATTGAAGAACTATGCAGACCTACTGTTCTATTTATGTTCAATTCTTTCCCAGTGTGATGTTTAACTCTTCCCCAACTGACAATAGAATTAAAGGATTTTATGATTCTACACGTACCAACTAAATTATAGTTATAATAGTTTTCTGATCATTCAGAGGGGTTATATAGTTATTGAGCATAATCAAAGATTAAGGTTAAACACAAGTACAAGGTTAAAGACAAAAGTTATTTTTGAACAATGCTTCTAAATGTTATATCTTCATAAACTATATGCACATGCTGGTGTCAGAAAGTCATTGGAAAATACTAAATCCACCCAAAAGAGTTTCGGAGGTATACTTGGAAGCCCTGATGTGATTCACTTTGACTTTTATATATATATATATATATATATACTTACCTAATTGTGTATTTTCGTTATTTTCGTTATTATTTTCCGAGGACATAATTGTGTATTTTCGTTATTATTAATGAAAGAGTTTATCTAACAAGGAAAAAACTAAGAATTATGAACTTTATGGGCGCTTTATTTTTCTTTTCAGTCTCCTTCACATAAACCACAAACAAACAATACAGTAATTGATTTTATCAGTAAAGCATGCAAAATTTTGAATAAAAATGAGTTAAGTAAAAAACATTAATTAATAATGAATGGGAATAATTCTAGGAACAATATATGTGCTATATACATGTATGTATTAATAATATTAAGACAAATGTTTGTGATTTGCCAATCTTTATACTTTCTCAACATAAACCAAAAAAATCATGTATGCTGCTCTAAAATATCAACAAATTTTAACCAATTTTACTTTATTTAATGATAGTATTGTTAAAATAATTTGTATTTAGTTTAAGATTGAATTTTTAATATTTTTAATTTCATAACGAGTTTCAACATATGATAATTTAAGGAAAGATATTTTCAAATAGAATTATAAAATTAAGTGTTAATTAAGTTTATTAATTAGCGTAAAAAGGTTTTTCTTACGTCTAAGATAGGAGAGTGTATTTCTTGACCTTCAATTTCTAACAATCATTGACACATCAATTTGTATAGTTTGAACAAATCAATTTTTGTGACAAATAGCAGTTCTCTAAATTTTCTTCTGCGCGTCTTATTGGACTTTAGCGTATCCATGTTTCTTCCTGCACCTCCACATGTTCTTGTGCACCCCATGATAAATTTGAAAATACAATTTTTTCCTTCAATGAAAAATAAAACCCTGGAATCCTAGACAAATTTTCACCTTCTTCATTCTTTCTAGTTTTCTGAGCGGCGCAGCCCCAAGCAACCCACATCCATTTGAGCTTATTGAAGATTTTTTTGGTGGTTCTATGTGTGAAAAATATTAATTTTTGAGTTATATATTACTGTTCTTGTTTACTGGTTTGTCATTGTGTCTTTTGTCGTTTTATTTTTCGTATTTTGTAAACCTTCTAGATTATTTGTGGGAAACCATTTTGTAATCCAAAATTGTTTGTCTGGTTTGCACAAACCAAAAGTAATTCTTCAAAAATATATATTTAGGATTATATAAACTGAAAGGTACTTCAGGGTCCAGTATTAACTTGTAATTTATGTAATCTAGAATATATTTTGTTGAAAAATTACTTCCAAATCTGGTATTAGGTTCTGATTTGTGTAATTTGGAATGTATTTTGTATAAAAAAAATTACTTCTAAATACCTACTTGTGTAGAAGGAGAGGGGGCACCCAGGTAACACAATTTGGTGACGTATCGGTATCAATTGGTTGTATGTTGACTATCTTCAAGCTTCCTTCTTTCCTTTTTGGACTCAGGCGGGTGGGGGTACATGCGATTGTACTCCAACGCTCAAGTCAGTACTGGTATTTTGGATGTATTCTTGCATAATGAAAAACGTATCTTACACCTTTGCGGAAGTTCTATTTATAGTGTTAGTTATGGTCTTTCACTGTGATGAGTTGGATATCAGTTAACTGATATGCATCGTGGTCCCTAATTAATGGGGAGGTATATTGGTATTTAGGAATACTTGCAACGTCTTTCAGTTAATTAGTATTTAACTGATTTTGCGGAGATGTTTCCCACATGTTTCAGATATAATTATGGCTCATTAAATGCTATTGTAACGACAATTACACTCACTTAATGCGAGACTTTAGGTGCTCATTCACTCGGTCGGCTGGTGACTATGTCCCATACAGTGTCGTCCGGTACCGACCGATACAAAATATATCATGTAATCCAGAATATATCTTTGTCTTACGAATTACCTAATCCAGAATGTCCTCCTTTCGATTTTGGTTATGAATTCGGGATTGTCCAATCCAAAAGTTATCCCACCCTTTTAATTAATTTCAGATTGTGTAATCCAAATTCTCTAAATTACACAATACACATAGCCTACAACCTCCGCAATCATAACTTTAAACATTTAACTTCTTTATGTAAAGGTATTTCTTGAGTTATAAAAGTAATGGGGTGTCCAGTAACATATGGAGGTGCAGGAAGACGCAGTCATCCCTCAAAACCTCCTTTTCAATGTTAGTTAAAAAAGCCATTCCTCCTAAAAAAAAGTAGCTTGAACTACTTTAACATTATTTTAAGAGAAAAAATTATTCTCATCGGCTGACCTGGATCGGACCTTGGTGGTGGACTCCAGGCTGAATTTTCTTTTTTGTTGTTGCTAATTTGGGATGTTAATAATTCATAGTGAGTGGAGCTCTATCTGTTGACAAGACTCCGACAATCAAGTTAGCGAGAGCATATAAGTATGAGTATCTCAATATAGAGTATAATTATGGGTGTAGTATCACCAAATTTAAACTTACCTTTATTTAGGGTCTTGAGGCCCTTTTATAGATTCATATATCTTATTTCAGGAGTTAATAAACATAAAAATATTATGTTAATATATCCCCTTTATTTTAGGGGTGCAGGTAGAACATTATCTCTAACTGTTTATTTTCATTGAATCTCAGAGTAATATCTGTGTCTAGCTAATTCGGTTATTCCTTCTGTTGTTTTTACTTTAATTATCTTTTTTAATATGGGCTGCCAGTTGTTTGGGTCGACTTCTTGATATACCATTGAGCTTACCATTATCTTAGGTAGAGCTAACTATTTTTCCCTTATAGACCTAACCAGCCAGGATATCATGCTTAAGTGCTCGGGTCGGACCCCGAGCACGTTCGACCAGTACACAGCTCCCCAGCCTCAAGCCGAGCATGGCGAAGTGAAGAGGCTTACCTGCACCTGCTTTGACAAGATATTTTTCTTAAAGGGTAGCTGGTACACAACTTTTGAAGCGCCTCTTGAAGGGACGTCTTCACTATACTGATTATGGTGTGTACACATGTCATGCCATCAAGAGTAGGGAGAACATGTCGTTTTAACTTCCCCTTTTCGAAAAATAAAAAACTTTCCCTCTTTGAAACCGTACTTTCACCATTTACGCAAGATTTATCAAAGCAAAAACAAACTCTTTCTCCCTTCCACTGTGCCACCTTGCCCCGTTATGAATCACCGAAAAAAGGTATGCTTTCACCAACAAAACCTTTTTGAGTGGTGGTAGTTATCGTTTGCTATTGATTTTGATTGGACAATGCACGTTACCATTCTTCAATTAGCTTATATCATATATGCATTTTCTGAACTGTGCTTCACATTTTATTTCTGTTCATGCCTTACTTGCCTCCAAAGATGGACTACAGCTCTGCTTACCCCTGGGCCAAAAAAGAACTGCTTAAAGAACAATGCCTAGTCGCAAGTCGAGTCGTTATCGGGTTGCCCCCTTCCGGGTCAGCCGAATCGCTCGTTGCTTTAGCATTACTTAACCTGTACCATTGGTTAGCTTGATATGTGTTTGATTTTGTTGAGGCGATATATTGGCATCGATATCACTAGGGTAGTTCGAACTCAGGTTTAGCTGAGCGATGATTATAACGATACATAGAAGGTGCTCATCTCCAAGTTAGTTTGACCCTACAGTCTGGCTAATCAGTGGGTAACTATAATTATTTCGAGTTAAGCCAAGCTTATGGTGCGGCTAATCGGGGTAACTGCAATTGTTTCGAGTTAGGCCGACTTAGGGTGCGGCTAATCAGAGTAACTGTAATTGTTCCGAGTTAAGTCGACCTTAGGATGCGACTAATCGGGGTAACTATATTTTTTCTGAGTTAGGTCGACCTCAGGGTGCGTCTAATCGGAGTAACTGTATTTGCTCCGAGTTACACCGACCTTAGGATTCGGCTAATCAGAGTAACTGAATCTATTATGAGTTAGGTCGACCTTACGGTGCAACTAATCGGAGTAATTGCATATGTTCTGAGTTAGGCCTACTTTAGGGTGTGGCTAACCGGAGTAACTGTATTTGTTCTGAGTTAAGCTGACCTTAGGGTGTGGCTAATCAGAGTAACTGTATCTACTCCGAGTTAGGTCGTCTTATGGGTGCGGCTAATCAAAGTAATTGTAATTATTCTAAGTTAGGCGACCTTAGGGTGCGGCTAATCGGAGTAACTGTATTTGCTACGAGTTACGCCGACCTTAGGATTTGGCTAATCGGGGTAATTGCATTTGTTTTGAGTTAGGACGACCTTAGGATGGGACTAATCAGAGTAACTGTATCTGTTCTGAGTTAGGCCGACCTTAGGGTGCGCCTAATCGAAGTAACTGTATTTGTTCCGAGTTAGGCCGACCTCAGAGTGTGGCTAATCAGAGTAACTGTATCTACTCCGAGTTAGCCCATGTTGTGGGTGCGGCTAAACGGAGTAATTGTAACTGCTCCAAGTTAGGTCGTCTTTTGGGTGCGGCTAATCGTTGTAACTGTAATTGTTCTGAGTTAGGTCGTCTTATGGGTGTGGCTAATCTGGATAACTGTAATTGTTCTGAGTTAGGCCGTCTTATGGGTGCGACTAATCGGGGTAACTATAATTGTTCCGAGTTAGGCCGTCTTATGGTTTCAGCTAATCGAGGTAACTGTAATTGTTCTGAGTTAGGCCGTCTTATGGGTGCGGCTAATCAGAGTAACTGTAGTTGTTCCGAGTTAGGCCGGCTAATCGGAGTAACTGTAATTGTTCCAATTTAGGTCGTCTTACGGGTGCGGCTAATCGGAGTAACTGTAATTGTTCCGAGTTAGGTCGTCTTACAGGTGCGGCTAATCAGAGTAACTGTATCTGTTTCGAGTTAGGTCGTCTTACAAGTGCGGCTAATCGGAGTAACAGTAACTGTTCCGAGTTAGGTCATCTTACGAGTGCGACTAATCGGAGTAACTGTAACTGTTTGGAGTTAGGCCATCTTAGGGTGTGGCTAATCGGGGTAAATGTAACCATGTGTAGATTTCCAAAAAAAATATTTTAGGGTGACCTCATCAAAAGACCCCCTTTAGGGGTAAAATAGTGTTGCCAAAGGAAACAAGGAAACGTTAAAATGTCTAAAAACACACTATAAATAAATTTCTTAACTGAAGAGAGGTGGGTCATCAATGGACGCACTTAAATACCAAGTCTTTCCTTACTAGAACTTTCCTAGACATGTACTTTTACACTACTACACTCTATATCTAGTACAAGAATAATTTCTCTCATGTGAGAGATCATGATAACAATTATATTTGTTATCTTCATAATAATATCATAATAGACTTAAATGATAATTAATCATTTATGTTATCTTCAAAATAACACGATAACAAATTTACATATATCTGAGATTTTCATAATAATATTTTAACATATTTAAATAATAATAATTATATGTTTTATCTTAATAATAATATCACAACAAACTTAAAAGATAACAATCATTTATGTTATCTGCAAGATAACATGATAACGAATTTAAATATATACGTGGTTTTCATAATAATATGATAACAAATTTAAATAATAACAATTATATTTGTTATCTTCAAAATAATATCATAACAGACTCAAAATATTATAATCATTTATGTTATCTTAAGAATAAGATGATAACAAATTTAAATATACATGTGATTTTCATAATAATATGATGACATATTTAAATAATAACAATTACATTTCCTATCTTCAGAATAATATTACAACATACTTAAATGGTAACAATCATTTATGTTATCTTCATCATAATATGATAACAAATTTAAATAATAACAATTATATTTGTTATCTTCTGAATAATATGACAACAAATTTAAATGATAATTAATCATTTATATTATCTTCAAAATAACATGATAACATATTCAAATACAATTATATTTGTTATCTTCACAATGATATCACAACAAACTTAAATGATAATAATCATTTATGTTATCTTCAGAATAATGTGATAACAGATTTAAATACTAACAATTATATTTGTCATCTTCAGAATAATATCACAACATATTTAAATGATAATTAATCATTTATGTTATCTTCACTATGATATCACTACATACTTAAATGATAATAATAAGTTATGTTATCTTCAAAATAATATGATAACAAATATAAATAATAACAATTATATTTTTTATCAACAGATTTAAATGATAGTTAGCGAGATCAGTTCCATCTGTTAACAAGATTCTGACGATCAAGTCAATAAGAGCATATAAGTATGAGTATCTCAATATAGAGTATTTGTATGGGTGTAGTAGTATCGCCAGATTGAAACTTACCTTGGTTCAAGGTCTTGAGGCCATTTTATAGCATTCGCAGATCTCCCTTTAGGAGTTAATAAACATAAAAATATTTGTGCCTAGCTAATTCAATTATTCCTTTTGTTATTTTTACTTTAATTATCTTTTTAATATTGACTACCCGTTGTTTGGGCTGACTTCTTGACATATCATCGGGCTTACCATTATCTTGGACCGAGCTAAGTATTTTGCCCTTATAGACCTCACCAGCCAGGTTACCACGCTTAAGTGCTCGGGTGAGTCCCTGAACACGTCCACGACCAATCAGTACAAAAGTAATTCACAACTTTTAAAACAGAAAATTACGAAAATAAATTAAATAAATTTATCTGAACATTAAAATTAACGAATAGAAAATTTGGAAAAGTTATATAAGAAAGTTTCTATAAATTAATTAGCGCATAAGTTAATTCTATAATAAAAAATAAATTTAATTTTACTTCTTATTTTTTTTCTAAAAATCTTTATTGAGAAGTTTCTCCAAATACTGCAATGGATTTGAATGCAGCTCTTTTTCATTTTATGAGAGAGAAAAAAAAAACACAAAATTGTACGGTGGATTTGAATGCAGCCCTTTTCTCACGTTACGAGAAAAAAAGGAACACAAATAGTTAAATACTATCTACATATTTAATATTAATTCTCTTTGATTAAAAAATAAATAAATGGATGCAAAAAATGGACTAATATGTAAAATCTGTTTGTATTCTCTAGAAAAAATCTGTTTGTATTTCAAAATTTAGTTCATTTTCTCTAGGAAAAAAATTTAGCTCGTTTCTAGTCTTTTTAGTTTTTAAAAACATTAATTTTGCTTGTGTAAGTGATTTATACAATACTTTATACAGACAAAAAAATGGAAAACATTAACTGGTGCATTTTGAAATTAAAGAGACAAATAAAATTAGAATGACTAAAATTGAACTATAATAGGTAATAAATGTAGGTATAATTAAGAAAAGAAAAATTATATTATGAAAATCAAAATATGAGAATAAGGTAGTATCACAAACACTGATGATTCCTGTCATAGTTCAGAACCGTGGTCCATTGTAAAGGGCCAGCAGCAAGTAAAATTTTCTCAGTGGTTGGCAACAAAATTCAACCAAAATAAAATATAAGTAATGACCCTTGAAAGACTGAGAATTGTGCATTCTGCATCTGCACAAGGGAAATCGTTCAGAACAATGTATTATTAGTCTTCTATTCTGGAGAAAATATGTGATACCTTTCATTGCTACTGAAGAATTCTGCAGCACTTGTTAGCAGATGCATTGAATGACAATTTTTCATATGACAGATTCCTTTTCCCATTTGTTAATGCTTCCAATGCTGGTTTGAACTAAGGGTGGTGTCCAATTGTCACAGTAAAATGCATTCAATGCAGCCTATCATGAGAGGACATTCTGTAATAGTCCAATAGCAAAATAACAAATGCTTCACTCCAATATATATATATTGGTATTTACTCTCTTGTGCCCTCTATTCAGTTTTGAAATTAAATACATTGTTCAAAAGAAAAAAAAAATCAAATTACTATCCATTGAAAGAATTTGATACAAACCAAAACTAAAAGTAAAATTGGACAATTTGATTAATTTTGAGTCAACCTAATTTAGGTAAGACTTTTATATTTTTTGATAAAACTTGGAAGATAATAGACAAATGAGTTAGTAGTCTTTTTAATTCTAAGCCCATGTCCAAAATTTATGAGGCCACTTTAAACCTTTATTTAACACATCTTAACTCATTTGTTAAAAACCTTAAAGTTAAAGTAACCCATAATAAGTACATTGCTTTATCTCCCACCCAACCAAAGGCAGCACTATAAAAGACAAATTACCAAATACTAATATAAACTTTGCTAGTAAGTAGTAAAAACCTTAGACTGGGGATAGAAAATCGATATTCATACATAAAAGGTAAAGGAGGGTAGAAAGAGAAGCAATTTAAAAACCAAAGGTGAGATGGTTCACCAAACCAGAATTGACATCACTCTTGGAACATTATAAATCAATGAAAGAGGCTTCACTACCTAATTTTAACCCTCTGAACACGTTATCAGACACTGCCTGTGACATCTTCCAACTTCTTGCTTTGGAACTCTGGTTACCCTCTTGGTCCATACGTTGATTATAATACAACCTATACAAAGTAACCAAACCAAACACCCTCTTACAATACATGGTCCTGTCAATATCCACCCACAGAATTTTCCCATTCATTTACGTGGACACGTCTCAAGCACTTTCGTTCAACCTATCAAACCCTTAACAAAAACAGAAACCTCAATTCATAAACCATAGATTGCTCCTGCACAAAATGATGATGCCTCTAGACTGCAACATACACAATAGCCACGTGTCTCAAAGGACAATACAATCAATGGTCACACACTCACACTTGCAAGAGTCACCACCATCTAAAGGGCAACAAACAGTAATTTGGTATGCTATATAAGCAAACTTAACTTGCTTTTCCTCCTATACCAAGCCATATACTACCACCACCATTGTTTTTTCTCCTTTTTACATCACATTAGTACCACTACTAGTTAATACCTGTGGAACAGGCTTTAAAGAGTTCAGAAGCATAAATGAGACCCTCTAAAAATTAATCAAAAAAAGGTAGAAAAAGTAACATCACATGCAAAATATTAATAAAAGCTCCTAAAAACTATTTAATGGCCTTCTTAAATGGTGCTGCTTTTGCGGACAACATAGCGATAAGCAGCAACCTTTTTCCTCCTTGAGGCAGTGTTATCAACTGAGAGTACCATCTTTCCAGATTCTTTTGATGTGAATGAGTTGTGGATTGCTTCTTCTGAGGCTCCCATCTTCCTTGCCTTTTCAACTGCTATGGTGTAGCTTCCTTCAGCATTTGGCACAAATTCAGCACTGTATTCCAAGTCCCATCCTCCCACTACAATGTCCCATGTGATTGTTGCACCAGCCTAATTCACCCAACAAGAACTAAATTACCAACTAGTCTTCCAATGGCACCAAAACCATTAAGCAAAATTTAAAATACAGAAAATCCAAAAAGATAGATTATTATATCTAAAAAGGAACCCATTTATTTGCATGACAAGAAGACTAATCATAATCTTAAGAGAATAGTGTGTTAGTTAGACACATTATTGAGTTTAATTTGTATGGCCTTTTCAAGCAATCAGAAATGAGAGTAGAATGAAAGATAGTTATCATACAAGTCAATAAATTTTCATATTTAAATAGTGATTTTGAATGCGTGTGAAATGAAACCTTATTTTTTTAAAAAAAATGTTCAAACAAGCAAAGACAAGTTATTGTTTCTTTAAAAAGCTGATGGAAACATGCACCAAAAGCAGTGGGTGAATCATCACCTCAATTCCTTCAATTTGTATGTTCACTTTCTCCCCTCCTTTGATTGTGAACTCAGATGCAGGTTTTGGGGGACCATTCGGCAAATCACTGGGCCGATTCAGTCCTCCATACTGAACAGGAATATCCTCAGGCCTAATAAATCTGAACACAAGAAAACAACTCCCTTCAGAAAGCAAACCCAAAATGGAAATAAAAGGAAAGTTGGAATTATATTCGTTACCACAAAATGAAAGCCGAAGAAAGACAACTTGAGTAATAATAATGTTAATGAACAAAACCTAAGAATAATAGAAACTAGAAAGCAGACAATATCTCAGAAGCATTTTTAAATCTTAATATAGATTAAAAACATATGAGCGGAGCCAAAATGCTTTAAACTAGTAGGCTTTTGAATTGCAGAACATTTAACCAGGGGAAAAAAGACAGAAAAGCAATTCATCCAAATGGAACCAATAAACTCACTTGTAGAGTGTCTCTGCAGCATTTCCTTCCTTGGAGATCACAAACTTGCTCTTAGTTCTCTGAGTCAGAAACGGACTGAACATTGAATACAGCATGCTGAAGTACCACGGCACGTTGATGAAAACCTGAATCCCCAAAAGCCAAACCAAGGAAATGAGAAAAGAAATATATTTATCAAAAAAAAGGTGAAAAATTGTGTCGCGGTCACATAAATGCCATGGCATTAATTGAGAGCAACCAAAACAACAAACTTCAACTTGTTCCTAATTTGAAGAAAACAACAAAACCACATAAACCTTGCGAGCCACCATTTCCGGGTAGTTGTCTTGGAACAAGGAGAGAATGTGGTTGGAAGCCACCCTAAGCTCTCTCTTGGGCATGTCCTTGAGGTCTGTGACCTGAATGAGAGAATTGACCCCACCAGGCTTGAAATGAAGAACCTTGATGCCTCTCTCAAGGACTTGAACCCTCCACCTGAGGAATTTTTTCAGCTTCTCGTCGTCACCAAAGACCCTCTCATACATTTCCTTGTCCTTAAACACCCCATACGCATTGTAGCACACAGGGTGCCCCTCTTTGTCATACCCTTGCATATATGCTATCACTCCTTCAAGCTCCTTGAACCCCAAATCCTCTTCCAAAATGGTGTCGGCACCAAACTCCTTCCTCCAAGCAAGACACCTTAGAAGCATGTGTAGGGCATCACCAACCCTGAAGTCCCTTGCTCTAAGAAACTTCAGGAGAATAACATCAGCTTTGTCATCACCTCCAAGGAGGGGAATGCCCCACATGGAGGCATCAGAGGGAGAGTCATCAAAGGACGCTTTGAGCTTGTCCTTCAGCTCCTGAAGCGCTTTCTTCTCTGAGGACCTGAGGAGGGAGACAAAGTAGTTATCTTCTTTGAAGGAAGGAGTAGTAGAGACTCCTCCCATTAGGGTGGCCACAAAGCCCTTCTTGTAAGGCTTGGGGGAAGCTTCTGGCAAGTCCTGGAAGCTTGTCTTTTGGCTTTGGAGAGACAAAGGGGATGAAGCGGTGTCCATCATCAAAGAGCGGTTTGAGAGAGACCCAGATGGAATCAACGCATAAAATGGGAAATGCAGGATAATGGGGTGGTGATTCTATGCAAAAGCTCTGAACTTTCTCTCTCTGCGTGCGTAAGTGAACTGTTTAGAGGATGGTAGGAGAAAAAAGGGGGAAGAGGGGGGAAAATGACAAGGAAATGAGCGAGTGGGGGAAGAGAACAAGAGAGTTTTGAGGCAAGATTTGAGTGTGGAGTGTGGAGTGTTGAGTGTGTTTGTGACTATGTGTTGTGTTGTGTTGTGTTTGAATGACCGAGGGAGATAAGAGTGGTTTGATGAACAAACGAATTTGAATGTGCTGATAAGGGAGTGGATGGAGACAGGGATCGTGGCGGAGAGTGAGGGCACGCGCTGTTCTTTGGCGAGTGGGGGATGCTTGAGTTGTGTTGGTTGACAGTTCAGAGTTCAAAGGAGAAATCTCGGAGTTTATACTCTTGGATTATCTTGCTTTAATTGTTTGCATGTTTAATTTAGTAAGGTAGTATAAATTATTTCTAATTATATGAATTTTAAAAAATCAATTTCAATATAATAACATAAATAAAGATTATATGTATCGAGTTTAGTATTTTTTTTTTCAATTTAAAAGATTTAGAAATAAGAAATTGAGTAAAACTTGTTAAAGTTTGAAAGATTTTATTAGATGATATATCGGACTCTTTTTTTTGTCGGGTTGATGATGATTGGATTTAAACAATTGAAATTTTGAGATTTAATTTTTATTTAGAGCGAAGATTGATATTTTGAGTGATAAGTTTTGAGGACAAGGTAATTTAATCGATTCCATTTATGTTAATAGAAAACCAAAATTTAAGGGTTTTAAATAAAAAGCTATTAATAATCAAATTAAAATTTGCTCAATTTGAAAATGAGACTCGGTTAGATTAAAATATTAAGAAAAAAAATACACGCAATCTAAATTAAAGAATTATTATATGCCTAGCAATCAAAAGAATATTGAGGAAGGAATCAATTTGTTTTTAATATATAATAAATATACCATAAAAATGAGATAATTATGTCCATAAAAACACTAAAACCAGTAATTAGTAATAAAATTAAGTCTTTTAAAAATAACTTAAATCAAGCATCAATCTAAATTTGTAGTAAAAATTATATATCACCTTTTATTAAGTTTTCCTGGAATATACATTTCTCGTAAATTTTATAGATAATTTTCTACTCGCATTTTGATATATATATATATATATATATATATATATATATTACTTTTAAGTGTAATATATAAAAATATTTTTAAACATATATTTTTATAGAAAAATGTATTATTTTAATCCCTTATACTTTCCACATATATCATAAAATTAGTTTTAAAAAATTAAAACAAGTAATCTAACCTAAATATTTTTCATTATTGTTTGAAGCAAATTTGCGTTGGGAGTGGTGTGAACAGTCTAAGGAAGTTTGTACGGAAATGTGGAAGAACTGAAGTGGGAAGGGACCACATTTCCCTCCATTTCCCTTTAAAAAAATACACAAAGGGTCACTTATTTATTTCTAGCCTTTTTTTTATGATTAAGCTTTACGTTAAATTTGAGATGAAATTAGGTGAATTAGGTAAAAGTAAAATTGTTTTATATATAAAAATAAAAGAAAAAATATATGAAAATGTGTAAATGAAGTGATAGGTGTGACTGATAAATAATTTTTTTAGATAGATAAAATTGTAAGATTAAAAATTTATCTTGTTAAAATTAAATTAAAATAAAATATAATTATTTTATTTTATTTATAGACAAATTAAAATTTATGTACAAATATTTTACAAATTTTCACACATCTTTTACATAAATAAATTTACTAAATTATTAAAATTCTAAATAAACAATAAATTTAAATTATTTAATGTTTTACTTAAATAAATATATAAAGTCAATAAAAATTTTAAATTATTCAAAATCTTAAATAAATATAAATCATAAATTGTTTAATATTTTCTTTAAATAAAAATCTGAAATAAAAAATAATTCTAAATTATTAAAAATCTTAAATATATAAAATTTTTAAGTTATTCAAAATCTTAAATAAATACAAATCATAAATTATTTAATGTCTCACTTAAATAAAAATATAAAATAAATAAAATATTTAAGTTATTCAAAATCTTAAATAAATACAAATTTTAAAATTATTTAATGTCTTATTTGAATAAAAATTTAAAATAAATAAAATTCCTAAATTATTAAAAATTCTAAAGAAATAAAAATTTTAAATTATTTAATGTAATATTTAAATAAAATTAGAAATAAATAAATTCTTCAATTAATTATTATTATTATTCATATATTTTTTATTATTATTATAAACAGTTATATTTATTTTTATTATTTTATAACTTAATTTCCTAAATTATTATTTTAACTTTTAATGTTTATTTTTATTAATAACATTATTATGTTCTCATTATCTTTCTCCTTCTCCTACAGCTACCAACCTGCACCACATTATTGTTAGAATTAGAGACCTTAAACGAGAAGGGGTGAATTGTTTCAAAGATTGAAGGTAAAGTGAAAAGCAATGACAATTTAATCAACTGAAATCTGTTTAGCCAAAAAGAAATTTGTTTTTAGTTTGATTCCAGAAAATCAACCAGTTGTCTTTACGAAAAAACCGGTTGTTTATACTAGCAGTATAGAAAATCAAAGCTAAAGCAGTTTAAAGAGTGTAAGGATACAGATATTCACACAAGATGTTTATACTGGTTCATTATTAACCAAAAGCTACATCCAGTCCTCAGCTAACCATTAAGAGTTCATTATGTAATCAAACCTATATTACAAACCACACACTAAAAGTGATGATCTTGAACCCCTTAAGAAAACACACCACTTTTAGCAAACACCACAATTTCCTGAACCACCTTCTGAAATTGCACCACACAACAACACACAGAGATACAATGTTCAAGGAAGAAGGGAATATAATACACCTGTGTAAATCAAATATTAAAGTTCAGAATTACAAAACCCAATCATATTCCACACTTGAGATGATCCAAAAGCTCTTTAAAATCTTGAAAATTGTATTCGATTGATCTCTCTTACTTAGTTAATGCATAAGAGCGTAAAACAACTTTTTTACACTTCAATCAAATGGTCAAAGCAGTTAATTCAAGAACCAAAAGCAGTTAGGATCATTAAAAAATCTATTTAACCAACTTAACAAAATTCTGTTAAGGTTTTCAGAAAAACAACCAGTTGAATTATCGAAACAACTAGTTGAATCAGTTTGACAGCAAAGTCAAAACAAAGCCAAGCTTTTCAAACTCATTTTAAAAGCCACTAATTGAATCGACATTTCAACAGGTTGAAATTTCACACTCTTTAGAAAACTCGTTCTCTTAAAAAATATTAAGATTCAATTAACCTTGGATCATCTTAAGGGGTGAATTAACAATTCAAAGACTACTAGACACACACACAACCAGCAACAAGGTCTTCAAGTATTCCTCTTTGATTTGGAGACATCAAAGCACCTTGTTCAACAATCTTCCCCTATTTGATGAAGACAAATCCCAAATTTACTTGTTGTAGTGTTTGAATTTGATAGGTCCTACAAAACAGAATTCATGCATATACAAAGCATACATAGCAGCAGGATAAACCAAATTTGAGAAGGCACACACAGATCTACACATGTGTATGCAGAGAACCATAAAAGCAGTGCCAAAACCAGTGTGTGGCAATAGAATCATGGTGAATCAGAGCTTATGGCACCAACAATTCAAAGCATATTAAAAACACACGATAGAGTATCAAAATTACAACATGTAAACCTCCAATTCTCCCCCTATTTGTCTTCATAAATAGAATAAGAGAAAGGATAAAAGCAAAATTTTAAGAAAGATAGTTCAACAAGCATAAGCAGAAGTATAAACTGATGCATGAAATTTTTCAATCTTCGCCGTATTGGAGCTCGAATAGCTGGTTCTGTACAACTTCAATCTGTTTATCCAGATTTGGAACCTTGCAGCATAAAACTCATAATTATTCCTTTGATTATAGGCCATGCTATCTATGCGATTAATCATCAATCTCTCAAAAGGTGACATGGAAGCAATATGATCATCCATATTTCCAATGCTTGGACCAACACCATAGGCTTTACCAGGAACATCATTGCCTTGATCTCCCTGTCCATTTTGATGTTCATCTACTCCGTCATTCCCAGTATTAGGAGTAACTTGACTATCCTCGTCGGCTTCAGCTTGGTTTCCACTAGAAGAACCCCCTTGTTCACCATCTTTACTTACCCATTTGCCACCAACCTTAATGAATCCCATCTTACTAAGAGATCCATTATTAACTTCATGAGATGGCTTCACCACCTAAGATAATTCTTCTTCAAGGTCAATTTCAAAGTATTGTAGAAAATTTGAAATAAGAACAACATAGGGAAAGTGGTAGTCACTTAACCTCATTGACTTTTGCATGTGTTCTTTGAAGATATGAATCCAATTAACCTTGATCTTCTTCATAATGCAGTATATGAGAACAAGATCCTCTTCAGTAAGGACCGAATGATTGCTCCCCCTTGGAGTCAACTTCCAAAATACTATGAAAGCAATGAGTCTTTCATTCAACTTCAAACCTCCCATATAAAAACCCTTCACTTTAGAATGAGGATTCCTGAGGCAACTCCTATAATACTACATCTTGTTGAATTCCTCCACTACACCAATGTTTCCTTTGTTGATCTCAGCCCAACATACTTCAACCTTGTGATAGCAATCCACACAAATCAGGATATGTGTTTCCTGACATCACCTTCACAAGATCAGGATATGTGTTTCTTGACATTTCCAAAAACCTTTTCAGCTGTTGTTCCTTTAACTGGATATCAACTTAGGATTATTGATGGTTTTCCTACTTGATTCATGCAAGAACTTCTCACTCTTCTCATCATCACCTGAAAACTAGTTCTCTAGGTGTCCTCCTCTTTTTACAACACGTGTTTTCATCCTTTTTTATGAGGGAGGTGTTAAGGTCGTGATGCAGAGATGACTTTTGAGGAACACAACAAGTTTCAAGTAAGGTAGCAGAGAAACAATGGGTTGTTTAAGTGAAATATTTAGTTGAAATAACACATATATATAAGCAGAAAAAGCAATCAAGATGCTTTGGCATTTAGTGGGTTGTTTTTCTGAAGAAAAAAAAATATTTGTTACAGTGGGAATCTACAATGTGTCAGACTCAAACATATATAGTATTTAAGGCCCCTTTATTTAGATTTGACCATCCATAAAAAGCACTTAAATTTCCAAGGAAACCATAGAATACATTCCTTTATGGCCAAAATATATTCCATTATGATCTGATTCAAAGGCACATTTAATGCATATTTGACCCATAATAGGTTTTGAAATAAAAGAAATAGTTGGAACCATGAGTAAGTATTCAAACCAGCTTAATTTCTTAGGTGTCAGAGGTAAAACAATCGGTTGTTTCATGAAAACAATCGGTTGTTTTACTGTGACAACAAGTAAGTTTTTTTCAAAGCAAATAATCTTTCTAAGTGATGGGAAATGTATAATGTAATTCATTCATACCTTTGCAAAAAGACAATCTCAACAAGGTTAACCAAGAGAAAAACATTTTAGAAGTTCATTTGGTCATATGAGACAAGCATAGGATGAACATATACAACTTACTTTACATAGATCATGAATTTTTTACTTGTCAAGAATCTGAGTAAGCTGTATACTTCTGAACCATAAGAATATCAATCACTTTGATAGGTTTTCACCATAACACTTTTTCTTTACTCTAAGATTTTCTTGATTCCCAAGAATGCCTTCATTGTTGTCCCCATATTTCAGATGATCTTCTTGTTTAATGAGTAGATGACAAACTTGTCTTTATCCCTTGTCAAGTGATTAGACCAGTCATTGTCCAGGTACCACATGTGCTGATTTGCCATCAAAGAATCCTGCAAGAAATAAGATCAAGAGGCAAGGTTTGGTCCCCTTATAAATTTGGGTCCATGGGTATTAACTGGGACAGTAAGAACCTTGGAATTCTTAGGAACCCACTTTAAAATACCTCTGGGAACAAAATATTTTCTTACTCTGCATAATCTAACAAAGTGGCCCCTTTTCATGTAGTAAAAGCACGAAACAAACCGATTGTTTCGACAAAACAATCAGTTGTTTTTCAAAGAAACTGGAAAAAGGTTTTGAACTGATCTTTTTTTGCTGTTTGAATTAAAACCCAGTCCAACTTTGCCAAAAACACATTTTTGGGATGCAAGAACAATTTCAAAGTTTGATTGGCCTTTGGAAAACTTGTCCACAACTTTTAAAAGATAATGGACTTTCTTTTGAAGTGATTCATAATTTTCACAAAAGCTAGAGTCACACTTTCAAGAAGAGTTCTTGTAAATCATTTCCAAATTTTCAAAATCAGTTTTTGAATTGTTCAACTCTTCTTCCAAGGTCTTGACTCTATTTTCCAACCAATTATTCAAACCTTTCAAGCGGTTGTTCAAAAGGGTCAATTTATTAGCTTTTTCATGGGTCTTTTTGAAAGCATCAAAAAGTTGACTATAATTTTCAAAGTTAATGGAAATGTTGGAACTTACACTACTTGACTCTGATTCTTCCTTTGCCATTAAACATAAATTGGCTTCTTCATTTTCCTTTGATGATGAGCTAGAGGATGAATCATCATTATCTTGTCAAGTAATGTAGGCTTTTCTTGCTTTACCCTTCTTTTCAAACTTCTTGCTTTCCCCTCTCTCCTTGCTCTTATTATTTGGACAATCGGCCTTGATATGACCCTGTTTACCACATCCAAAACAAATATAGTTTGTAGAATTGAACTCAATCACCTTCTTACTATTATACTTGTTTGAAGATTGGTTCTTGTCCGGATTGTTCTTCTTCAAGAATTTGCTAAACTTTCTTGTGAGCAAGTTGAGAGTCTCACCATCACTGCCCTCACTTGAGTCTTGACCATTTTTATGACCAACAACTCTTAAAGTTATGCCCCTCATATGCTTTTCTTCATGTTCTTGGTCACTTAGCTGGTTCATCTCAAGTTCATGCTCTCTTAGCTTACCAAACAAATAGGTTGTGGTCAATGTTGTCAAATCCTTGGATTCATAAATTACAGTGATCTTTGGTTGCCAAGATCTATCCAAACATTTGAGGATCTTGATGTTCAGCTTCTGCCTTTCAAAGATCTTGCCAAGGCTGATGAGATGATTCACTATGTGGGTGAATCCTTTTTGCACATCTGAGATCGTTTCCCCCTTTAGCATCCTGAACATTTCATATTCTTGAATTAAAGCATGCTTCCTTGTTCTCTTCACATCAGTGGTACCTTCATGGGTAACCTCAAGGATATCCCACATTTCCTTTGCAGAAGCAGATTATGAGACCCTGAAAAACTCATCAGAATTCAAAGAAGAGTTGATGATGTTCTTAGCAATGCAATCATATTGAACTCTTTTACTTTCACTCTCAGTCCATTAGGACCAAGGTTTTTTCAATGAAAACATCATCTTTTTCATGCTTAGGTATAAAAGGGCCATTTACAATAGCATCCCAGATTCCTTTATCAATTGATTCAATAAAGATTTTCATTCTAACCTTCCAAAATTGATAATACAGTCCAAAAAACAAAGGTGGCCTGTTTATAGAAGCACTCTTCCCAAAGGCTAGTTTTTTAGTCATTTTAAAAAGGTTTTAGGATCGAAACTTGAGTAACTTTCAAGAACTCAACTCTGATACTAATTGTTAGAATTAGAGGCCTTAAACAAGAGGGCGGGTAAATTGTTTTTGAAATATTTTTGCAAAGATTGAAGGTAGACTGAAAGTCAATGAAGAATTAATCAATTAAAAATCTGTTTAGCTAAAAAGAAAACCGTTTTTAGTTTGATTCCAGAAAATCAACCAGTTGTTTTTAAGAAACAATCGGTTGTTTATACCAGCAGTTTAGAAAATCAAAGCTAAAGTGGTTTAAAGAGTATAAGGATAGAGAGATTCACACAAGATGTTTATACTGGTTCACTCTTAACCAAGAGTTACATCCATTCCTCAGCTAACCACTGAGAATTCACTATGTAATTAAACCTAGATTACAAACCACACACTAAAAGTGATGATCTTGAACCCCTCAAGAACATACACCACTTTTAGCAAACACCATAGTATCCAGAACCACCTTCTGAAACTGTACCACACAAGAACACACAGAAATACAATGTTCAAGAAAGAAGGGAATAAAACACACCTGGGTAAATAGAAGCTTAAGGTTCAGAATTACAAAACCCAATCCTATTTCACACTTGAGATGATCCAAAAGCTCTTTGAAATCTTGAAAACTATTTTTGATTGATCTCTCTTACTTAGTTAATGCATATGAGCGTAAAACAACTTTTTATACTCCAATCAAATGGTCAAAGCAGTTAATTTAAGAACCAAAAGCAGTTAGGGTCATTAAAAATCAGTTTAACCAACTTAACAAGATCCTGCTAAGGTTTTCAGAAAAACAACCAGTTGAATTCTCGAAACAACTGGTTGAATCAGTTTGACAGCAAAGTCAAAACAAAGCTAAGCTTTTCAAACTCATTTTAAAAGTCACTTAGTGTCAAACAACCGGTTGAATCGACATTTCAACAAGTTGAAATTTCACACTCTTTAGAAAACTCATTCTTTTAAAAAATATTAAGATTCAATTAACCTTGGCCCATCTTAAGGAGTGGATTAAAAATTTAAAGACTACTAGACACACACACAACCAATAATAAGGTTTTCAAGCATTCCTCTTGGATTTGGAAACATCAAAGCACCTTGTTCAACAATTGCAAGTCAGCAACTGCACTTAGGAGAAAAGATGTTGAGGCAACTGTGAAGTATAGGGAGCCTCTACAGGAAGTGTCTACAACACAGATCTCAGGGTGTACAATACAAAAATTACGTTATAAGAAGTGTAACTCAAGCATGTACAAGTGAGCGTCTTAAGAGGGCATTTACTGTATAAGGAGCGTCTACTGTATTTAGAGCGTCTAGAAGCAATGTCTAACTAATAATAACCACCTTCAACACGTTCACACAAAAAATCATGCAATCGAAGATGAATAATCGATTATTCATGGACCTTAATCGATTAACACTCACAAACGAAACCCATAATCAGTTATTCATGCACCATAATGGATTATGGTCGCATACATAATCGATTATCACACACATAAATTATGTATAATTGATTACTCCACCTCCTTAATTGGTTATGATTACCTTTGCGTGTTCCTACTCTACTGACGAGCACACCACAAAGACAACCACATCCTCAAATTTAAGCATAACGAAAGCAATTCCAACAAATTTTTCACACCACCACCTTTCTTCAACAAACACCTCACACGAACAAGTCAAAGACGAAGACCTCAAACAACAAAGAAGAGTGCACCAGTAAAAAAAACAAAAGTAAGGTTAATATGGTATTTTGCATGTGCATACGCGACTTTCCTCAATTTTATCTACATGTGAGCAGGGCAACGATCATTCACCATCCACGTTTAAATTTAAACTTTTATGCACCTAAATTTATATATTTTTAAAATAAGTAAATATTTTTTCAATAATATATAAGTTAAGTTATAAATAATTACACAAAATAACCTATATACTTCTTGAATATATAATTTTTTGATAAACAAATAATTTTCATCACAAATGAAAAAAATATGTAAACTTGATTAGATTACATACAAATGGTAATATTGAACAAATCTTCGTCATAACAAAATGTACCGTCCTGGTAGTCGGGAGTGATGACGTGGCATCTTGCTACAATATAGGCGTGTTGACAAGGCGCCAGGTTGGCAGAAGGGAAGGAAGTCGGGGGGCTCGTGTAGTCGCCAGTTGTTAAATAGGCGTGTTCCGATCTCCAGCTTACCAGAATCAGCGATCACCAGGTTAAAGATGAAGTCGCCAGATGTAGATTCAGGCAACCTAGTCATTGGAGATCGCCA
>Ga0123342_1001670_pt1 | contig 37392 bp, 19 predicted proteins | sample Turbeawhitnodule_FD_89960 | JGI IMG/M metagenome (GOLD analysis project Ga0123342, IMG submission 89960) | Root nodule microbial communities of legume samples collected from Mexico - Turtle bean Mexico white nodule | ecosystem: Host-associated > Plants > Roots > Nodule | place: Mexico: Nepantla...
GAGTTTGTGATTGATCAAAGTGTATGGAATAGGATTCTGCTTGTATTGATTTCAGATTATCTTCTGTAACAAGTGTAATCCTTGTACTCTGTTGAACAAGTATTCGTTTCTGTGTTTTGCTGACATTGGCTGTGTGTTCTTAAGGGGATCAAGATCAGCAATCTTAGTGTTGGTGTGTTGACCAAGGAGAGTGTGTTTCTTGAGGTGTTCAAGGTCATTCTCTTGGTTGCTGTGTAAGTGATCAGGGTGTGATTACTTAGTGGATTTCCTCAGGGTTTCTGAGAAGACTGAATGTAGCTCTGGGTTTGGAGTGAACCAGTATAAACAACTGTGTACAATCTCTCTATCTCTAACTCTTTAATTTCAGTTTATTTGTTGTTTGCTGGTATAAACAACCGATTGTTTCTACAAAACAACCGATTGTTTTTCTGGTACTACAACTTTTGCTTGCTGTTTTGGCGAACTGAATTTATGAATCAATTGTTTCCTGAGATAAATTCATTCTAGTTTTGAAAAGTTTGTGAAAACCCTCTTTAAACAATTCACCCCCTCCCCCTCTAGTTTAAAGTCATCTTTTCTAACAAAATAAAGATACAGACCGTCAATGAGAGGGCAACAACTCTCGATATGATCATAAAATTTATTCACGATTGAAGAAGACGATCTTCCCTTAAACAAAGTAATCTTAAAACTGTTATTTCCTACATAATCAAAATATACAAAATAATTGCCACGAAGGCCATTATTCTGTCATATCAGAATTAACCACCTCCATACAAAATAGCAGAAGAACTTATGCATTTTTCTCTCATTGTACAGGTATCTATCCTTACACATGATACTGATAAAATCATAAAGTAGATATAACTGATAGCAGATATAACTGATATAAAACACAACTGATAAGGTAATTATAACTGATTCTTATAAATGCTTTAGTTGCACAACTACTGTCAGTAAAGGGAATATGGGACTGCCCCCACTTGATGACATGGATGGAAGAGTTCTTTAAAAGGGATGGTGTTTTTTTTTCTACTTTTGAAGGTTGATATCTCATAAAGAGTGCACCTCTCTACTTCATTTCCTTTTCCTGGTTTTGTTTTCCTATAGTGGACATTCTATTAAACTTTATGATTTGTTTGTTTATGTATTTTTTTAAGTTGATCTTATTATTACATGTTAAATATGATAGATAATTCTGCATTTATAGTGATTATATTTATCTTGTTAATTGTGTGGAGGTGGTTAATTCTGATATGACAGAATACAATGAAAAGTAGTTAGCTGTAGTATTTGGTATTTGCAGTCAATATACCTATTGTTAAGTATTTGGTATTTGCATAAACATATTGTTAAGTATTTGGTATTTCCTACATAATCAAAATATACAAAATAATTGCCACGAAGGCCATAAAATTTGCGAAATTGAGACCATCCTCCAATGATCTCAGGAACACACAAGTCCATATTATACTTAACAATATGTTTATGCCCTTCGTTATCCTCAAAAAACCAAGTTGGACCAGTTCAAACCCGAACTCGATTGCAAAAGCACGATCAACTAAACCATGATTTAGTAATGGTAATATGAAATCCAAAAAAAATATAAGACAACATACCTCGTCTAATAGGTTCATCGTTTGGAATTTTCCTTTCCTTTCCATTGTCAATGTCATCCAAATTTGGAAAATTTGGTATAAGTGGTGCTATAACAGATAGTAAACAAATATCTACATATTAGCAGTAACATAGGGAATTGGCAATGGATTTAAATATTCATCAGAAACAATAAAATTAACAAATGAACACATTATAAATGACAATAAATCACAAATGTCAAAAATAGTAATGGTGAAAAAAGTAAAAAACAGAGAACCATAAGCAACCAAAAATGGTGAAAACATATTCATAAACATGTCAAAGGTTGCAACTTTGATTAGAAACAGAGAACCAAAAACCAATTTTTTTTTAGAAAAAGCATGAGAAAATATATTGACAAACAAAAAATGAAAGGATGGCAAAGAAGATCAAAATTTGCAACTTTGATAAAAAAAATAGAGAACAAAATCAAAACAAAAAATTGAAGAAAGCTTTTGCATGTCAGAAAGAAAACTAATAGAATAGAAAAAAAGGGAATAAAATAGTGTTGATCAAGGATGATCTTGAAGCTTTGATGTCTCTAAATCCATGGTGTTTGATGGATGGCTGGAGTTGTTGTGTGTGTGGATGGGTTTTGGGTAGAATATTGTGTAATCCACTCTTTGTTTGAATCTAAAACAGTTTGGAATCAAAACCTTTTTGAAAATTATTGTTTTATAAAGAAGTGGAAAAACAACCTGTTGTTTTGTCGTTTCAATCGGTTGTTTATCACTTAGATGTTTTTGAAAAGGGTTTGAAACTGTTTGACTTGGTTGACTTTGTTGTCAAGCCAATTCAATCGGTTGTTTCGAGAATTCAACCGATTGTTTGTTGAAAATCCATAACAAAATTTCTGTTATGTTTGCAAATCAGTTTTAAATGTTTTCTAACTGAATAGGCTCTTGCTTTAAATGTTTTTAACTGCTTTTGGAGTATTTAAAAGAGGTTGTTATACTCTCTTAAAGTGAGATAACAATTTTGAGACATTTGTGAAAGTGTGAAAATAGATTTGAGTTTTAAAGATTTGCATTCAAGCTTTTGGATTTTCTCAAAGAAGTGGAATAGGATTGCTATAATCTTTTGATTTGATCTTCATCAGGTGCAATCCTTTTTGTATCTCTTGTATTTTTTAATATTGGTGTGTAGGTGCATAATCAAAGGGTGTTCTAATTTCTGTGGTGTTGGTGTGCCAAAAGAAGTGTGTGTCTTGAGTTGTTCAAGGTCACTTCTTTGGTGGTGTGTTTGTAATCTGGATTTTGATTGCATAGTAGATACCCAGTAGTTTCTGGGGACTGGATGTAGCTCTTGGTGTAAGAGTGAACCAGTATAAATCTGTTTGTGTGATTCTCTCTTTCCCTGATCTCACATATATCTGTTTTAAGTTGTTTTTATTAACGGCTGATAAAAACAACCGGTTGATTTTCTGAAAATCAACTAAAACAGCTTTCTGCATTGTTTTCCATAGTTTCATTGTCTGTGATTCTTCATTGCCCTTCATTATACCTTCAAAGTTTGCAAAAATCTTACATAAACAATTGATCCCCCCCTCTTGTTTAAGGTCATATATTCTAACAAATAGAACCTGAACAGTTGCAGGACCTTGTTTTTGAACGCATGGAGGATCTGTTTGCCATATTTGAAAGAAATAAGCAAAAGAAGACAGTAGATAAAAATAACAATGCAAAAGTGGGAAACTGAAAAAGGTGTTTTAGATGATATCCCAGACTACTGCTTATAAGTATAGATTTTAATTTTAATAATCAAATATTATTATTAATATTAAAATTATAATATAATAATAATTATCATAATCTTAATTTAATAATAATAATAATAATCATAATTTTAATATAATAATAATAACCATAATCTTAATATAATAATAATAATCATAATCTTAATATAATAATAATCATAATATTAATATAATAAATTTTTTGATGAAGTTTATTAACCTTTAAAAGAGATAATGATTGACTACAATACTACTATTTGGTATAACTCATCTTATGTTCAATTATGAATCTATACTTAGAAATATTTTCATATTATTCCATTTTATTCATTAATTCTTAGGCCTTCTAATTTATTCAATGTTCATAAAATGATTAAAATAATATTGAATGGAAATCAATGTCATTATATTTTTTTATTTTCTTATATCATCTAAATGTAATGTTATATTATTAACATGTTGTGGTTTCTAAAACACAATGCAATAGAAAATAGTTTCCAAACAATGACAAAATATTCATATCTTTACACAAAACAAAGGAATTGACCTTGAATCTAATCTAAACAGTTTACATCAAAATTTGATTTTACATTAATATAGATTTCTTTCATCAAAGTATACAAAATGTCTCTTTACACAATCAAAGAAATCTTTTATCTTGGTATCAATCATATAAATCAAATTACCTTGAACATAATCTAAACATTTTACATAAAAAAATTGATTTTACATTGATATAGACTTCTTTCATCAGAGTATCAAAAATATGTCTTTAAACAGTCAAAGAATTCTTTGATCCTTGTATCAATCCTACAAATGAAAGTTCTTTGATCCTACAGATTGTTCTTTTTCAAATGCAACTTACACAATAAAGTCTAATAAACCAATATAAAGCAATATCTAAATATTAGCAGTAACCAATATGACAAATGTCAAAACCAATAACAATGGACAATTCAAATTCAAAAAGAAATTACCTTTTAGGAGCTTTATGATTCCTTACACCATGTTCTGGAAAAGCAATGGCCCCCAAATACACCCAAAGAAAACCCTATTAAATTCAGTGCAGAAGAAAACATGTGACAAAACCATTATCAATATGAAAATCATCCAACTTGCAGCAAAACAAGGAGGAAGAAAAAAACTAAACATCATATGAATTGAATCGATGAATCCAATGAGAAGAATCCCAAAACAAATTGAAAATAAATATGAAATGCACCGCAACAAACCATGAAAAAAATTAAACTCAACAGTAATGACGAAAAACAAACACACTGGATAAGTTAGATGAGATGAACAAATCAGAAGAAAAAATTAGATGAATAAATAAAAATATCAAAAAGCCAAAAATGAGAAATAAGATGAACACATGCTTACAAACCTCGAACACGAACTCAACAAAAATGAGGTAAAATACATTGAAAAAGTTGAATCAGATGAACAAATCAAAAGAACAAAATATCAGAAAGGCAAAAATAAAGAGAAATGAAATGAACACATGCTTACAACCCTTGAACACAAACTCAATCCTAGAAACGATATAAAAGATTACCTCGTTCAATGTCAAATGAAAAAAACAAAACCGAACAGATATGAAATAATGGCTCTATACAACACTATATATATAGTGAAAAACAATCATCATTGTCATTTCAAATTTCAAAAGCACGCGCCATTTCTAAATGTATAATGGTGTTTTTGGACAAAAATGCTTTCAAATACGGCATCTCTGAAGTTGCCGAAATGGTGAAATGGAGTAAAGGAGAGTAATCAGGTTTTAGAGACAGATAGAATGGGAAAAGCGGAAAAAAATGCTAGAAATCGGAAATTCAAATTCAAATTCAAAAACCATTACCTGAAGGGTGTTGTGACATTGTTCTACAACATTTGTTGGAATCGACATTGCACAACCATTCACGAAAAAGGAAAAGCCATGTTCAAAAACCCTAACTTAGTTGCTTCAGAGAGAGAGGACTGCAGAAACAAAATGAAAGAGATTGGGGTAAGAGAGAGAATGGGAAAAAAGTGAGTTTTAAAACATTGGGCCGATTTTGCACCAGTTGAAGCAAGGGCCCGTTTTGTTCACACAAAAAAAATAAAAAAATGTCACATTGCGACACGTGTCAAACTTTCTTCTTTCAGTAAATATAAATTTTGGTTTTTTTTCAAAAAAATGAGAACGTCACGTGTAGAAAGTTTCCTTGTTGTGCTCCCTCAAATGTTATAAGTATAGGTTCCTACACAAGTCCAATATCAAGATAATGAATTATCCATTAACCATAAATTAGACAATTTTATTCGGTATATTTTTTTCAATTAGTTTTAGAGTCTTAATTTATATCTAATTTGCATGGAATAGTCAACATATGGACAAGTTCATCTCTCCAAACTCTTCTAAAATGGAAGACACCGTCCTCTACAACGATTTGTAGAAGCCTTTAAAAAAAAGGAAAGGACGAAACAAAAGGTCAAATTAGATGAATTGAAAAATTGTTGTACAAATATGATAATGAGTAAATGAAAGTAGTTTTCATGAGTTGTAACAAGAATCATATATGAAACACATTAAGGATGAAACCCTCCACATACATAAGGAAAGAAAAAAAAATTGTAATGTATAAAACCTTTATGATTAGTGTTTTAAGTGAAAAATAAATGTTATAATTTCTTTAATAAAATTACCTTTTTCTCATAAATATACCACTATAAGAAAATCATAAAATAGAAACCAATTTTAGAAACAAAAAATAATTAGTTGTTATAGTGACTAAATTAGAAACCATTTTAGAGACTACTTTTTTTTCTAAATTAGTCTTTATTATTGTTAAATGGTTTCTAAATTGGTATCTAATTAGCAACCAAGGTTTTTGCTACCAAATTTAGAATCTAAATAATTGGTAGTTAAAACTTTGGTTGCTAATTAGATACCAATTTAAAAACTATTTAACAATAATATAAACTAATTTAGAAACCAATTTTTTTTAGTTTTTAAAATAGTTTCTAATTTAGTCATTATAACGACTAATTATTTTTTGTTTCTAAAATTAGTTTCTATTTCATGATTTTCTTGTAGTGTACTATTATGGATTCTTAAAAAATGGTTAGTAATTTATGATTTATATTCTAAAAACCAATTAAAAAAATATTTTAGAAATAGGATAAATTTTCGATTTTAAACAAATTATCTCTATACTCACGTTTATATAAACAATTTAATCATTATTTAATAATATAATTAATAAATACATTTTATTGCATAAATTATTGTATAAAACAAACATTTGATAATTTGTGTTTTTAAGATAAGAATTAAAAAAATTTAAAGATAGAAGTATGAAAAAATAAAAATGCAAAAACTTAAAAAGAATACGAAAACCTTAAATAAGAGTAAAAGAGAGATAAAATGTTGACGAAGAAATACACAATGTATTCAATTTTTTTGATAATCATTAATTCTGAGCGTTTTCGTTTACAAATATATTCTTATGCCTAAACAAACTTATTCTTATGCTTTCAATTGTGTCTTTCTCTCAAGTGTTTACACTCTTAATTGTGTCCTTTCTTAGTAGCTTCAACTATTATCTTCTAACACCTAAAATGCTACCTTAGAAGAGGTGAGTATCAAGAAGTAACTAAAAAGTTAAAAAATTTCAATTCCGCTTAAGAGTAAGAAGCAATAATTAAGAATAGGTCAACAACTTAAAATGAAAAAATAAGAATAAAAATCTCAAAGTAATTAAAAAAAATATTAAAAAGTGAATTTTAATCTTAACTCAACCTATAAAACCAACTTATTAGGTGAAATTTGCACTCAATTATATATTATGAAATACTTTAATATCTAATTAATGTGAGATTTAAAAAAATAACAATAAAAAGAAGTATTTTTAAAGTGAATCATACTTGATACTTGGTATCTAATTGATATGCCAACAAGTAAAGTTCTTATTCAATATATCACATAATAGCATTATTGAGATTTTCGGTTCGTGTCTAAAGGATACACTCGAAGAGGGAGTTGATTTCTTATTTACCATTTCTCTCTGCATTAAATTTACAATTGTGTGTCTTCTTCTTGCTTTTTTTTTTCCATTTAGAACTGATATATATTATGTCTTTCTTCAAAATGACTAGTGTTTTATAAAGCTACTTTCTAGTGTTATTTATACTTAACCTAATTGAATTTTTTTTGTCTCACCAAATACTTGTATGGCTTAAAACAAGTTAGTTGTAAGTGGTTTACCTAGTTATCTTTCTCTTTACAATCCATAGGTTTTATTCATTCACAATATGATATTTTTTATTCATAAAGAAAACTACTAATTCCTTCACAATTATTTTTATTTATGTTGATGATGTAATATTTATTGGAAATTCAAAATCTGACATTACTTCATTCAAGCATCATCTTCACACCACTTTTCGTATTAAATACCTTGTAAATCTTAAGCACTTCCTCAACCTAAAAATTTCTTGATCTCACAAAAGAATTAAACTTTGTCATCACAAATATGCTCTAAATATCATTGTTGATTCTGGTTTTTTTGGTTATCAAGCCTATAACCCTTTTGTGTAAAAAAGAATAATAAACTCCTATATGTCACTAATGTTCTCTCTCACTATTACAAGACTTATTGTTTTTATGTCCAAACTTTGAGTAAATTTATGCAACCTTCTACTATCATAAGTGTGAAACAAGTAGTGATATTCTCTAAGATATAAAAGCAACACTACCATAAGGTTTATTCTTTTTTACAATTAAGTTTTAAAAAAAATGCATAAAAAACTAATGTAATGTATTTATATTAATTTTATATAATCTATAATAATAAAAATCTCATAAGATAAATATAAATATTCTATTTTCGCACAAAATTTATTGTTATATTGCCTATAATATGATATAAAATTATCTTGTATCCTATTAATGAGAAACATTAAATTAAAATATATACATTATTATATACAAACGGAAACACAAGCGTATGCACCTATGTCCGCATTTTTTATACATTTTCAAAGTCATAATATTACTACAACAATAAAGAAAAAGAAAACGATGCAATACTCTATATTTATTAATAATTCTCAATTTAATGGAACGAATAAATAAAACGAGATAAAAGAATGATCAATTTGAACACGGTCAAGAAGTGAACTTGTCAAGAAGAGAGTGTGAACACTGCCCCCAACAATGACTTTAATGATCTGGTTGCGAAAGGCGGGACAAACAATAGGTTACCATTACAAATCCAAGTTACGAAGAAGAATAGATGATCCGTGAAGAAAGATGTAATTGGAGTGAGGAAGAATAAGTTGTTTTGATCATTGTTCACATCTCCATCCTGATCGCCCACGCGAGGCATTCGAAAATGGTTGTCTGCCACATGCTGTTGACGAAGGTCATAGGTACAGATTGAGTTATCGGTGAAAAAATCGTTGTTGCCCTTCATTCATATTTTTTTTGCAAAGAAAAAATAAGAAACCATATATAAGAAGGAATAACAACTATGTTTTAAGATAAATGAAGATATGGAAAAATAACTACTCCATGTGGTACAAAACATTTAATCAACCGCTCCACATTCAAAATTTATAATTGGTAACTGTTTTTTACAAAATAATAAAATATTAGTTTTAAAAATAAAAAATATAAACAGTTTCCAATTAATTAATTATAAAAATAATTAGTTATTTATTAAATATTTAAAAAATAATAAAATGACTTAAATGTCCAAAATAAAACAACAAAATAAATATTAATATAAAAGTAAAATTGATAAACATAAAAAGAGCTAGAAAAATTTCATTTATATATAAGTATTCAAATAAAATAACTTAGAAACTGTATACTATTTGAGAAAAATAAAATTCACACTTTCATTATCTATCGTATTTATATATATTAGTAGATACAATCTGCTATTACTAAACTAATTGTATTATATTACAAAATAGACATGTTATTAGTAAACTAATCCACATTACAAAATTTATATATATATACGTATAAAAAAATGTTACATGCGTGCGGAACTGTGACTCACGTGCCGTTTGGCGCCAAATCCAGTTTCTTCTTCTCACTGCGAGTAGCGAATTGTGTTGCAGAGCGTGCGATGTGTTCTGTGTAGTTTGCGAGCATTGCAATGAACAAAAGGAAAATTTCTCAAGCCAGAGGTTTCTTTCTTCTCCCTTTTCACATTTTCGGTTTGCTTCTCCTCCTTTCGTTATTATTTTTTGAACTTTACGATTGCAATCAATACCTAACGATTTGTTCTCTACGAACGACGCGTTTTGCTCCACATTCTCATGGTTCTGTGTTCCACAAAAATCTACGACAGTATAGTTTGCTATCTCATTGCTCATTGTCATAATAGTACTAAGAATTAGATAAGTTCGTTCTATTTTAGCGTTTAACAGGATTTGGAATTCAAGTTCAGGGACGGATCCAAAAACTTCTGAGTTTGCATTCTTTAAGAAATTGAAGAAGGACGCAAGCGAGGGATTTCGTTCACGTCCACTGCAAAAGGAATCCCGCCAATCATCTAAGAGGCCAGAATCCACGAACTATTCCAGAGGTTGGTTGAATTTCAAGGAGAATAAATTTGTCTTATCTCTATTTGTGAAAATCTGTGGACTAATCAGAAATCGTTTTCAATGTGAGTTTTGATGAACTTGTTGTAAAGTTCAATAAAATTATTTTACATGACTTTAGATAACACTGTAAAATAAGTATACAAGACCATGGATGTATTATTTATTCATAGAATTTCCAGACAAAATTATAAAATGGATTTTGTTATTGTTATAAGTTTTGTAGAAGTAATATATTTGCAGTCAGTTATGATGAAAATGTTTAATGGTTTTACGTAGAATTAATGTGAAAAGGTTTATCTCGGTGTGTAAAGGTGGAAAAGGTTTATCCCTGCTGATTTATAAATAAGCATTATTAGGATTTTTTTTTCTAAACAAGTATTTTATTGTTTTGATAAAAACATGAGAAATTTTTATTCTCCTATAACTTTTCTTAACGGTGTTAAATTGTTCTTTATATTAAAGCCATCTTAATTTAATTAGGTTGGGGAATTTCTTAATACGATATGACATTGAATTCATTTCCTTTCCCATCCTACTCTGAAAGTTGAATATTTCCCCATGGCTTGAAGGCGAGACATTATACATGTGCCATCTTCTGTCAAAATGAAATAGACATCGTGTTTATTTAAGATTCAAGTATATTTTGGTCCTCATTTGATATACTAAAATTTAGTTTTAATCTTTCTAAAATTTGAAATGTTGAAATGTTAAGAAATACTTTTTTCTCCCGTTATAATTTCATGCTAAACTCCAATCTGTTTCCAAAGATCTTTTAACAGGTGGTAATGCAGGCTTGTACTCCATCAGCAACACGCCAAAAGACTCCCGAGATTATAGTGACAAATTCAAACCCCAGCGAATATTTTCACATGAAGGTTTGATTTTCTTCATTTGGATTGCTTGGTTGCAAGGTATTTACAAGGGGAAATAATGTATTGGACAGTTTGAACATCTATGGTTTATATTTCTAATCATCCAATGGAGTCATGCCTTTATTCGGTGCCACTGATTTGTTAATTAACCTTCAGATGGTCAAATTTATTATTGCAAAAAAATGTATGTAATTTAACTGAAGACACGCAATTTACTTCTCATATTTGTGAATGTGCTGACACAGCCTGTGTAAAATAATTACTGTGTCAAAACTTCAGATCAGCAGTTGCGTGGAGAAGTTTTTGCTAGAAAGAGACAAAAATTACGACTGTGTGTTGCAGATGCCTTGTTTACAGACACAGAGAACCTCTGTTCAAAAGGGTTAGGCGCAGCTTCGATATTGATATTAATTGCCCTTTCCCTTTATCATGAATATAATAGGAATTTTTCAGGCACGATATTATTTCCGTGCTCCTTAGTCGGCTGTTCCCTATGAGCACTGAAGAAAATGTATGGTTTTTAAGCCATTTCTCACGCTATAAATCCATCCAGTGGCCTGCATTCCCTTATCAAAAATTATTTTCTGTGCCAGAAATATGAGGATACTCATACAGGAAAAGAAGTGAATGGTACAAGATATGATTTACCTGATTCTCGAGAGTTAGATGATCAATGTAAGGAGCAATATCAGATACCTAAAAGGAAACTCCTTGAACTTGAATCAAGCCCATACTTCAGCGATCATGTGTTGTCTCCTTCGTTTCTCAGACTAGATGGGAAATTTAATCTGCAATCGAAGTTTCCAACATATGATTCTCACAATTTCCCCCCTCGAATTACGGAACCTGAGTACAAACAAAGTGCAAATCCAAGTTTCGGTGTCGCAACCAAGAGTGATGTATTTCTTGAATCTTTGCTTAACGAAGCAGCAAATGCTACCAGATATGGTTTGCATGATACTTGGGAGTTAGATGTTCAATTTACAGAACACCATCGAATGCCTGACAGGAAACCTCTTGAACTTGAATCAAGTTCATCCTTCAGTGATCATTTGCTGTCTCCTGTTTTTCTGGGATCAGTTGAGATGATTAACCCTCGTGCCGACGTTCAAACTTATCCACTCAACGTTCAACCTATGCTCAGTATGACAGAAGCTAGAAGCAATTTTGGTGGAGCGCCAAGTTTCATTGACGAGAGTGATGTAACCCGAGGATTTCTGAGTAATAATCGAGATCATGAAATCTTTACACTGAGTCATTTCAAAGAGCTGGGGATAATAGAGAAAGAACCGATTCTTCTTATGGAAAAAGATTTTGATTATACTGCAAATGCGACAAATTTCCCTATAACTTGCAAGCATACAAAGCCAAATATGATCCCTGAGTTATCAATTTTAGGCCACCCTGAAGAGCAGACATTAGATAGATACCACTTTAGTCCCTCATTCTCGCTACTCGACAAATCACAGAACTTCAACTCAATATTGGATTCTGGTTTCTTAAGATATCAAGAATTCAAGTTTGGAAGATATGTCTATGAAGACATGGACACAAATTTTAACCACACAGCATTGTCTTTGTCAAACAATAAGCACTACTTTAATGTTCCTGAAAATTGCAAGAATGACACGTCATGTGATCAAGACAGCATGTTCCTTTCACCATACAAGCATTGGGTTGGAAAGACAGTTTCCAGTGCCTACCATCATCATCCTAATCCGGAAACCTGGCTTTCATCTTCACTAGATGAATGTCAGAGGAGCTTATCTCTAACTAGTTCCCATTTAAATTGCCAAAGTTCAAGTTCAAGAACTTTACAATTGCTGCAAAGGGAAAGTGCGTCTTCTCTTTTTCAAATTAATGATAATGAAGACCAAGAAATGGATGGTGAAAATCACGGGGAAGTGCTTTATCAGTTTAGGAAAAGCTTGATTGAAATATATAACTCTTCTTTTCTTCATATGTCCATGCAAAGAAACAATAGATGTCCATTTCCTTTGGATGACAGTGACTATGCCACCGAGCAAGAGCAAACGCAGAAGCTGCTCCTTTAGAGTCTAACACTCCAGAATGTTTGATCAAACGTTACACTGCACATGCTTCTGGTTAATTTCGGACTGTTATGCCATGTGTTTACAAAAAGAGGCGTCTATCAAACGTCACCTTTTGGTGGAAATTAGTGTTGTTTCTTTCCTGGATCTTTTTGATAATTCGGAGCATTAAACGAACTGGGCCTATACTTTTAATTGTACAAGCATCTAAAGTGACTGTAAAATTGTGACACATCCTAAGAACTTTCCCGTGATTCACCACAAAAAGTAGTACGATTTTTGGCATTTATCATGTCTGTAATACTAAACATCAAGAATTGAATTTCACGAATACGTCTGTTAAAATTATTGAAATAATATAACAAATTTGTGCAGCTAACATTTATAACCGACCTAATTGCCTCTAAAATTTATCAAAAAGATTACGAGTTACCCTCCTAACCATTTGTACAAATCCTTACGTTAAGCAAAGCGCAAACTTGAATGCAAAAAGATCTCTAGCTTCTTTCTCTTGTATTCTTTGGAGTGGTCTTCATGCTACTCCAGATTTCAAATTGGTTAAGCTCTTCTGCTCTATGTATGGTGCTGGTGAAGGCCTACATCAACGTCTCCGAACCACACGCCCCACGGCACCGTGTGGTGGTATGGGCACATGAAAAGGGTAGATACTATTATCATTTGCTTTTCTAATTTTCCACCAAGTCCACATTATAAGTGAGATTTATATTTTGTTTTGTTTTGTTTGCTATTCTAATAAAAGGGTCATTTTCAGTTGCATGTGCAACTTGTACGCCACTCATAAATAGAAAACGATATCTGACCCGTTCGGTTTTTTTTTTACCCAAGATTAAAGTCTACCCTATGATAAAAAAAAGTTTTGTTTTCACTCCCCTATAAATCCCCAAGTTTTGTGTATTCTCTGTCGCATTAAAGGTGAGATCAAATAAATCATTATTATGAAGTCAACCTAACAGAATGTAGAAAATTCTGTGGCCTCAACAGATATGGCTTTTTCTCCCGTTCTATTGTTTGTATATCCCTCTTATTTTACTCCTTTAAAGCAACGCCCTTTAAGATGATCTCCTTTCCGTCTGATACATCTATTTCATAATCACTCTTTTTTAAAAATATTAAGATAACATCTCAATGCTTTCCCTGATATTGAGTCAAGTACCTGACCTTGTAAAGTTGATCCATAAATGAAATATTTTTTTCTAGTGATTTTTATTCTATATATCAAGTGATGACACGTTTCATAATTATCTTACCTTTCCTTACCAACTTTAACTCGTTAAGATTTGGAAGAATCAAAGATTTTTATTACATTGGGATTTCTTAGTTATTTGCCTATATAAATGTCACTACTTGCCTGTTTTGTTAGACTGGTTAATTTTGTCCTCAAACTTGCACATTTGATCATGTGATTCAAATTACATTGAGAAGAAGTAAAGAATTTATTGGTACTAAAGGAGATAACTAAATCTATAGTAGTTTGATGAGAGCGTTTTGCAAAGGGAGTGGATGGAGTATATAGTACAGAACTACGCAAAGGAGAGACAGAGTAAGAGGTAGGACATCAAACCCACATCTCTGCACCTTGCCCATCCTTTTGCTTCTTTGACATACACTTATATCTCCCTTTCCTGGTGATTTAGATGGACATTTCTCTAATTTGACTATAGGTTTTTGTTTCTTTCCAAGTTGTGTGGAATGATTGCACTTAAGATTTCTGTAATTGAAGTGTTTCTCTGCTATTATATTATTCCCATACATCACCAAATATTCTGGCGATTTGTCTTGCAGTTTGGCCTCTCTCAACAAGTCAATCAGATGGTGGTGATGGGATAGAGTAGAGGATAAGTCACAAAAGTAAGTGGAGCACCCATCAAAATGCAGATGCTCATAGACAAAGAAATGTCCAAACAAAAAGACTCCAAGCACTACCTACCAAATGTAGTAGCAAAACTAATGGGGCTTGAAACCCTTCCAAGGGGAGAGCCTAATTTACCTATGGAAAGAAAATACAGAAGTGATTATTCTCAACAAATGCATGGTCCTGTAGGCTTACCATTCAGGCATTGGCAGCAGGAAGATAGGTTTATGGATAGGAAAATGTTTCATGAAGTTCATCCAAGCACAGAACAGGTTGCTTACAAAGATATGTATGAAATATGGCAGCAATCTCAGAGAACAAGTCATGCAAGTGGCAAGGTACCTGATAGAGGAAGATGGAGTGAAGATGTTGATGGGAAAAGAATGGCTCTCATTCGTCAGAAATTCATAGAAGCAAAACTTCTGTCAACCGACGAGAGACTGCGTCAATCTAAACAATTTAAAGATGCCTTGGAAGTTCTAAGCTCCAACAGTGATCTCTTAATGAGGTTATTGGATTCTCAAAATGTTTATGAATTTTACTCAACCCCACGTACTGATACAAATCGCATTACTCTTATTAAACCTTTGAAGATGGTTGACAATGACAAACCAGCCAGAAAGGAGAAAAGGAATAACAGACTAATTAAGAAATCAGCAAATGTTGATCAAGCAGCTGGATGGGAGAACAAGAATTCTGGAAACTCTCCAGATAGTCAGAAAGTTGATGAATCTCCAGTTCGAACCACTCGAATTGTGTTACTAAAACCTAGCCCTGGGAGGACACCCGAGCAAAAAGACGGGGTTTCTCCAACAACAACAACACCACTAAATCTGAAAAGTGGAATTTTCCATCAGGGACCTGAATATGACGATGTAATAGAATCCTTTAAAGTGGCAAAAGAGATCAGACAGCAAATGCATAAAGGCCTGAGGAGCTATCAAAAGGATAAAACTCCACACTATTCTTCTGGCTATTCTGATGATGAGAGTTCGTTCAACAAATCATATCATGAGTATGCATCAGCAAATTTCAGTGATTCCATGTCAATGTCACCGCTGCCAAGGCTTTCATGGGATTGCAATTACATCAATGGCTGTAGCAGTCCCTATTCTACAATGTCCTTGGGTCGCATGTCTTGCTCTCCTGAGTCATCAGTGTGCAGAGAGGCAAAGAAAAGACTTTCTGAAAGATGGACTATGATGACATCAGGTAATAAGGGTCATCAAGAACAAATGAATGCGAGGAGAAACTCTACCTTGGGTGAGATGCTTTCTCTTGCCCACATGAAGAAATCTGAAACATCTGTGGTTGAGAGTATTAAAGAGGACCAAGAACCCCGAAAATCAGTTTCTTGCAGTCATTCTTTCAATGCAGAAATAAGCACTGAGGGCTCTCCTAAAAATCTTCCCAGGTCAAATTCTGTGCCTGCAATTTCTGCTGTCAATGAAACTGGGCTCACAGTTCAAGTTGGTAATCAAAATACTGTCAAATCACAAGCCTCCAGGGCACAGACAAAGTCGAAGAGGAGATCATCATTGAAAGAAAAAGTAGCCAGTCTCTTGTTCTCAAAGAATAAGAAATCAACCAAGGAAAAGCCAAGTCCACCTCAATGTAAAGATGCATCCCAACCTTCTATTGTCACTGAATCATTAGTTCTTCCAGCAAATGCACCTGAAGTCCTTAGGGATAACGTGGATAGTTTTGAAGAGTTTTCTCTTGTAGCTCTATGTGAATCATCAGAGAAAACTTCCACAGATTCAGTCTCCAACAGACAAGAAGACATGATTACACTAGAGGTAATGGCTACTATTATTCTGCTAATTTTGTCAATTTTTTTGTTTCATTCGCAAAATTTATTTTGAGATGGGTATTTTGCATGTGAGGAATTTCTAGGTTAATATAGTGCAACGAAAAGAAAAGAGTACAGAAAGGAAATATACACCAAATAAGCTCAATTAGCATTGATATCTGTTTGGGAACTTCGAATGCTAATTGTTGTTTTAACCTTTATTTATTACTGCCTTGTGGGTTAACACCAAAAAAGCAGTCCTAGTACCCCTTTTATGATCCACAGGAAATTTTGTGCCTTCTCTTCCCAACTTATGAAATTATTAGATCCTTGAAATTTCTCAGGCTGCCAGATATTTTAGACACTAGGCTGTTGCAGCACGATGAGGGAATTGAACGAGTATGGCCGCAAGTTCTGTGCACGGAAACTAATTGTCCTCTTAAATTGTTGATATTATATGCGTTGGAATGATGGAATAAATGAAATGGAAAACCGAAATTTTTGTCATTAAAAGGTTTGGGTACTTGTGAATAATCAATGGAAATAACTATTCTTCGTAAGCCTTGACCACAACCTCTCTTCTAGATGAGATTATTGAATACAATAAATTGAATGCACATATCCTAGTACCATGCTGTATATAAACGTATGAAATCCTTTATTTGTTTGTTTTCACAGCCTGCATTAACAGTAGCAGGCTCCATGATGCTAAAGATTAATTCAAGCGAAAGCCCAGATCAGCCTAGTCCATTCTCAGTGTTACAACCTCCATTTGAAGATGATAACAATTATGTGTCCCATGAGACCTTGGACTGTATGAAGAGCGATCAACTAGGTAAAAATGTTTAGGCCTTTCTTCTTTATTTATTAGCTCTAGTTCTTGTTTGATATGAATAAATATGTGGACATTATCTTAATTATTGTTAATTGTTTAGTCATTACCTGAACCTGAAGAATAGCTTTTAAAAATACTTCCATTTAAATAAGGATTCAGACTTATAATGTAAGAGTAGTTATAAACCATATCTTAATCTTAATTACTATACTTTTATTATTACCTGAGTGTCACTTGTTGTACATGTATAGGATCACAGGTGCAACTGAAGTCCAATTTAATTGACAAAACACCTCCTATAGAATCAATAGCTAGGACCCTATCATGGGATGATTCTTCTGCAGAAGTGATGAGCCCCCATCTATTAAAACGCTTAATGATTCCTTCCTTGGACTCCAAGGTAGAGGAAAAAGAGTGGCTTCTCTTGGTCCACAAACTACTATCAGCAGCTGGACTTGATGACCAGCAGCAGTATGACTCGTTTTACACCAAATGGTATTCCCTTGAAAGCCCATTGGACCCATCATTGAGGGACACATTATACATCAATCTAAATGAGAAGGAGCCTCAGCCAATGCATGAGAGAAGAAGAAGGAAGATGAGATCAGATCACAAACTTCTCTTTGATTATATTAATGCTGAACTATTGGAACTTGTTGGTCATGGGTCAGGAAAGTGTTTGAAGGGCAGTGGGAGCCACTGCAGGGTCCTACTCCAAGAGCGTGCATCGGCATCTCCCTTGTTGGTGGACCACATTGTGGCCAAAATAAAGGAATTAATGGCAAGTGGGGTGAGGTGTGAGCAGGACAGCAACAGCCTGGTGGTAGAAAATGTTGTCAGAAAAGAAATTGTGCAGATAGGGTGGGTTGAACTTATGGAATTGGAGATAGACATTTTGGGAAAGGAGATAGAAGGAGACTTGATTCAAGAGCTTTTGGAGAATGCAGTGGTTGATTTTACAGGCTGGGCCTGAGTCCCTCTTCACCCTTTCTGCTTTTAATTTTCAAATTAAATAAATATTATTGTAAGTTTATTATCATTGCATTCGATTATTCACACTGCCCTACTTACCTAATTTATTAAATTTTATGGTACCAATAAAAAGTTGTAGTTATTTGACATTGATGACTTGGAAATTTAATTGCTTAATTACCTAAACAGAGAATGTGAAGAACTACACTAGTTACAAAGAATATGAATATATAATATTGACTCAACTCACAAGTCACTATCTGTGTGTTGGTACTAGTTTAGCCATAACTGTGATGCTGTAACAGTATCATCGGTACAGTTGGTACAATTCATGCATGATGCATCCATCGAAATCACAGTCTGTAGTCCTTTAATAAAATGTTGATGGCTCCCATTAAACCATGTTGAGCGTGGATTAATTTGAATCACAAGTCACAGCACATGATGACTTCTTATAAAGAACTATTAAATAAAACATTGATCAGAGCATATTATATTTCCCTTCTCTAAACCAGTTCATGCAATCCTCTTAGGGGTAGAAGATAAAGAGAATTTTAACTAGTTTAATTCAGAATAACATGTTCACTCTTTTTTTTTTCAGCCACGACTCAGATTCTCTTACCACACATGGAGTGTCGACTAAGTCTGCGGTCCAAGAAATAAACTCTTCAGATGCTTGCAAAAGTTTCTGTTATGGATAAAATTATTACAATTTTTTTAAGCGATGAAGCAAGTGCAAACTCAGCCATAATCGATAAAAAAAACCTTTAAAATAATCATTTCCAAAGATAGAGGGGGTCATTGTAACCTTTTGTTACTCTGAGCTCAGAAAATTTTCCTCTCTGGACTGGATCATCATTCCCTCCTAAATTTTTCATCTACCGAAAAGATGTGGCCAAATGGGTTTATTTGTCTACGTAAATCGTGGAAAGATTCTTACATTATGACTCAAGAGCCATAAGAGGTACAAATATTTGCAATGTGATAGTGCTGAAGCCATAAAGTAGAACAAGGGGACAAAGACACATTTTTTTTCCAAATGGATAAAAGGTTGAGAATATTCCCTAATGACCATTCGATGTGAAATTTCTAACCAAACTAGAAAACAAAGTATGGTATCTACAACTTCAAAATTGAATCACTACTCAATTCCCGTGACAGCACCGTGGACCACATTCCACGAGGCAAGTGTCCAAAATTATTAAGAATAGATCAGTAACTCCAGTTTGGGAGGGTACAATTTCTCATCACTTGTCATTTTTCTATAAAAACAGAAACAGAGGAGAAAAAGAGTGTTGCGATACGTACTATGTAGAGTAGAAGTGCATGCTTTTGTGTATTCTTCCTTTTTTTTAAATAAATAAAATCTGCAGTTCTCTCCAGGAACATATTCAACAAAGGTTGTGATGGTTGATTCAGCCAAAATAACATACGATTTCACCCAATCCAAAACCCAACATCGTCCTGCAGTAGTCAGAAACGGTCACATGCATAATTTCTAATACAAACAAGTGAGGAATATAATATTAGCTACAGTCCTCGTGTCTGGAAATTAATAAATAAAAACTATTTAATAACAAAATTAGTAAAAATCAAGTGCTATAATAGTAATGGCAAAACATTTTACTATCCAGAAACATGTAACCACCATTTGTCATCAGTAAAAATTCAAACTGCCCCCGGTTCACTGAAATCTTCACACTGAAAATTTATACCCCTTTTATTAAAATCATCATATACCTAAACAACTAACATTTTGCCAATTCTAAAATTAACTTCCAAAATAAAACTAAGAGAGAAAAAAATATCTAAGTGTTCGATCAAGCGATAAGTACCATAACATACTGAAAACTTGCCCTCGGATTTCACTTGATGAGTATGTTCTCAAAGATACTCGCTTTCCACACTGTAATATTTTAACCCACCAATTATGCTTTTTCAAATTTTATACAAAAGTATGATCTTTTTTTATAAAAAAAAAATGAATGCCGACACATGCGAGACGTATGTTTCACGTACCCCATATCCTACGTATATATAGCTGTATGCTTAGCCGTTGAGCAATGTCAATTAATTTTCTGTCATGCAGACTGGACTATCAGTAGAGCCTTGAGGAAGGTACTTCATCGGGTCCTTTGTTATGTAACTTTGTTATTCATTTTTCTCTTATGCTACGCTATTTAAGTACAAGACTCTTAAACTTCAATCAATACCTGGTTTGGTTTTACAACACATAAAGTAAAACATTAGAAACAAAGATATACATGTATGTACGCAAATGTCAACACATCATTGAATTGCTTGATGGCTAGTAGCGGTCATTGCCTGAAATTCATGGTTGGTGGCTGCTCTTATCTCCATGGGTCAATCCGTACTGCAAACATGAAATAGCAATTCCTACATTACTAATGTTAAAAGACACTTATATAACAGGCCTGCACAACGGTAATCTGTTTACATGAATAGCAGACACAGCTATGTATCAAACTAAATAGGAAGGAGAGAAGAAAAGAGACTGTACTAAATGATCGACATATAAGCACTTTGAAAGTCTCAAAAACAATTTGGAAAACCATAAATTTATCGAACTTTATCCTGAGAACCACATGCTTAAAATGAAGAAACCGTTGATATTGAGCTCTTGTAATTAACACAAAGGCCTCAAGATTCTAAACCCAAACCAAAATAAAAAGGAAAATTTAGTGATCTGTGCAAGACATTTACATAACCTTTCGGTTTCAAACAGTGTAGTTTAAAATAGTTTAAGGCAATGATAATAGACTATACTGAAAACGTAATTTTTCTAAGCAGGTATCATGACTACGTGCCTAACTATGACACACCAGAATTTAGCATCCAAGCAAAATAGAATAATAGAATAATAAAACTATAAATCTAAAACCAAATTACTATAAGCTAATATCGAAATTAATGAACATGTCACAAATAATATGTACAAATGGAAAAAATACAAACAGAAAAAAAAAATGGAACTTTTAGTTGATAGTTAATAGTTGATAGTTGATAGTTGATAGTTGATAGTTGATAACAAAAGCTCAACCTCTTTTTTGACAAACTCTTACAAAATCACATTATTTTTCCTATCATTCAAAGACTCAATTCCATCAAAGGTTATCAAAGAAATTACGGTTAAGACTTCAAGACCAGCATACCTTTTCTCTCATCCGTGAGCTCCAAATATCAGAGTGATTTCCTCTATTATCACCTTTGCCAGACCCAGATGGTTGGCCAGATTGAGGATTTAGTAGGGGTTCCCAACTTCTACGCCTAGCATCACCTTCATTCTCAAAATCAAAATCAGCCTCCCTGGTAGAAACTGTGGCTCGCAGAATTAATGCCAGTAGTAGAGACAGTGCCTGAGGTTGGCAACAAGAAAAATGAGCAAAAGCACTAGAGGAGGAATGGAATAAAAGAAAATCCAGAAAATGCTTTACATTTATCCAGCATGGTTGTTATATGGTTTGTTAGATTTTTTATTGATACTATTTTCATGAGGATACAAGAAAAATGCTGGAAATTTAAAACCAATGATTATACAAATCCTAGGTTGTCTTTATAACATGCAAGTCACAGACATGAAATATTCTAGACACAGTTTGGGGTAGAATTTTGTCCTGTTTTCCTGTTTCAACCTTAATGAAGTAAAAAGACCAGCATATTTATACCAGGCTCTGCCTCCGATACTTGCAGTATCTGTCAACTGAGCATTAAAATCTACAATAAAAAAAGAAGCTACTGTCTCAAGGCCAACTAATGTGTGTACAGACTGCAAAGCACAAACAACAGCCTCTCAAATGAAGGAAGAGACAACAAGAGGTAAAGTTAAACAAATTTTGTAGGTATAAGAATCAGCACATATTAATAGCCCATTTACCTATACCTCGAGCATGTAAGGAAGATCACTAAGATGGTTCATTGGATGCTTTATTACTCTCTTTTTTAAATAACTAGTATTTGTTATTTAGGGTAAAATGATCATCATAGCAACAAATCATGTTTATTTTGTTTGTAAATTGCAGTTGCTTAGTTAAAAATATAAATAATTGAAATAAAATAATAACACAATTATTTTGTTTATAACTCCCTCTGTCATATATGAGTTTTTTAATGTCTGAAATTATTTGTCATTTTAAAACCTAAGAAAACATTAATTGTTTTTCAACAACACCCTCTTATACTAGTATCTCACCTCACCTAAATACCTAAGTAAATTGACAACTACATTTAATAAGGATTTATTTTGTCCAAAAAAGGTTATCTATAACAGCAATTCGCGGTATTCAGTGCAATGAATAATTTTGTTAAAATGTGTGTATTAACTTAAAAAAGCAAATAATGGTATGAGATAAAGGAAGCAATTAATGTTCTGTTGTGAATGCTAGTATCGTTCAGAAAATTAAATGATGGATTAGAACGTGTACCTAAACTAATAATGTTACTTAGAAAGAACTCATAAACTCCATCACCGCCTCTCATACTCACCAATACTACCAATGATTCTTTTAATAAGAATGTTATGGAGATGGGAATTCATTACTTTATTTGGAATCTTCACAATAAATGCATTAGGAGTAATTCAAGAATTTCAAAGGACATGTTGGGTTACCACGTAAAATTAACCAACAGAACTTTAGAATGCAACCAAAGTAATAACCAAAGCAATAGTTTGGAGATCATAATACTAACATATAGTCTGGAAAAATAGTAATAATTCAAATTCCAAAACCAAATTCAACACGTAACTTCACTTTCCTATTATGATCTTTTTGTTACATATAATTACTGAAACCAAATTACCCAGAGGCTACAGTAACTGCATTCTATAGAGTGTAGTGTTCTACACAGTTAATAACACCTCTGACTCCATGAATCTAGTGAACAGAGTGAATGATACCTTAAGTCAGAGCTGAATTAACATACCGGTCCAATTCCTTATACAATTGAAGTTAATGAACAAAAAATAACAACTTAAGATGCTTGAATAATTATTTAGATGCTTGAACAAAAGAAGACAGACATCTAAATGATACAAGTTATAGAGGATTCCAAAAGTTAGAAGTGCTCATGAAGAAACATCAACTTCAGAAAATATATAATAATGCATGTTGAACACCAACATCAACAAGCTTGAACTCTAAAAAATGGGCTATAGTAGACTATAATTCATTTACCAATGAGAGGTCAGGAAAAAAAACAGATACTAACACCAAAACAGCAACATGTAAAGAAAATACCTGAACCACGAGCACAGTAATGCCAACCCAAGTACAGATATCTATATTATCTTCGATGAAAATTCGAAGCTCGTCAAGTTTACCGGTTGGATCAAGTGGGATATCCTGCAAAGATAATAATAAACTATAGGCCTCAAAAGAGGGACACAAATGCGAGCTAGTGCAACTATGTCCGTAAATAACGTAGGGGAACAAGAAAGTAAGAACCTTTTCCCAATCACTATCAAGTGCAATGAATCCCACCAGAGAAGCTTCCAGCATAAGAAGCACCGCGATGAGTAGAGTGTACTAGCATTTTTCAAACGGTCAAGGAGTGACAAGCAAAAATAACTTTAAAAAATTAAAATAAAAAAAGTAGAGTAAAAGCTACTACTTCAAAGCATTCAACACAAGTTTACTCTACTCTCATAAAGCTTAATAGAGTTTCAGCTAAAAAGTTTTTAAAAACAGTTCCCAACCGTGGTTTCGGCCACCTAGTCTGTAATTTCCCACAACATGAAAAAGCACGACAAAACAGTGACCCAAAAATGCGATCGCAATTTAAAAACTTGAGCTGCGAACCTTCTATATTTAAATAAACATTCAAAATATCAGTGGGATACAAAACACAAGCAGCAACCATTAATCATTTCAGCTGCAATGCAACCCAAGAAAGAAATGCATAACACCAAAATTCCCACTCCCAAGAAAGCGTAGATAAACCTGCAAAAAAAAAAAAGTTCAGCATTAGAAAGAAACAGAAGCGAATAACCGTTTAAATCCAAACCTAAGCATTTCACCGCACTTGTTGCAATCTCATCATAGTTTAAAAAAAAAATACTAACAGTAAAATAATAACGTAAAGATGAATTTTCCTTTAAGAAGTATTAAGTATTAATTCCCGACGCACGAGTAGTTGATAGCATTTAATTTAATAATAGAGTTGACAGCAGCCGAATGAGAAGGAGTTGATTAATTAGCAGAAACAGTGAGAATGAAGAAGAATAGTGGTACCATGGAGCGGGTAGAACGATGGAATTGAGCTTGAGATAGAAATCAAAAGCGTGAGGGAGAGGAGGAGGAGGAAGACGATGCTCCCATTCGTTGAACATCCATATGGAATAGAGCAAAATGGAAATGGCAACGAAGGATTGAAGGAAATTGAGGAATTTGAGAACGAAAGCGAGCGAAACGTGACAGATATTGAGACGCATCGTATTCTTAGGGTTCCTTCTTTCCCTGCGTAAGCTGATTTCAAGATTTTCACTGAATTTCTTTATCGGGAATTCCGACGACCACACCACAGTCTCAGATCTCCTCCTCCACACTTTGCCTTCCACTATTTCCTACTCTTTTCTCTCACTTTTTATTTTTTATCTATAAATAATATATATATATATAAATAAATAATAAAAGATGGACTTTTATAAATTTTATTTATTTATTTCTCAAATTTTCAAACCCAAATACAATACCATGCCCCTCTTCGTACATCTTTTTCTCATAGATGTGTAGAAGTTTTTTCTAAAATCTAAGTTTTTTATGTTTACATCTTGTAAATTTAGATACTTTTAATTAATTTTTCATTACAAGTTTTCTGTTTTATTTAGTATTTAAATTGTTTATATTTTGTTTGAGTATATTTTTCATTTGATTGATTTTTGCCCTAAACAAAGTAGTGTTACTCTTGTTCTTATTTTTATTTATTTTTTGTTTACATCAACTCATTCATCTTTTTTTTAATTTGTTTTGGTCAACTTACTCTTTTTTTCAAGGGCTATGGGTGGCAATAAAATAGGATGGACAAAGTCATGAAATTTTTTATCATCCTCATCTCATTTAAATGATATATTTATACTCATCTGGATTTAAATATGAATTAAATTATTTTAAAAAAATCACAACAATTAAAACAAAATATTATCAAAGATTTAATTTTAAAAATACATATTTTATTTTCTTCAATATCAAATATAAAAAAAAATATAATTACATAAATTTCAAAATTAGAATGTTAAATAACAATCATTAAATAATTATAAAAAATAATACAAATAACCAATGTGTGTCGTAAAGATAAATTAGGAAGTAAAGATGAAAGAAAATAAAAATTTTATATCATATGATATATTAAAAGTATTTTTATAATTTAAGAAGATGATAGTTACGAGGACGATGACAAAATATTGAAAATGTTCTGATAATATGTTATGAAGTAAACTTTAACTTTAACTCAACCTCATTAAATTGGCTTATAAGGTGAGATTTGCATCCCACAATCTCCAACATAGTATCCTCACGTCGAGAGTGATCGCTCGTGGGACAACATATTATGGGTGGTTCGATAACAGTCTGAAAGGGAGTAACATGATAAATCTAACAAACTCTCGCTAGAATAGGCTCGAGAATGACTCTGATACCATATTAAAAAGTAGACTTTAAGTCTAACTCAACCTCATAAAACCGACTTATAGGTGAAATTTGCATTCACTTATATACTATGAAATGCTCTAATCTCTAGTTAATCTGAGATCTCCACCTGACAGATGAATTGAAGAAAATTAGAAAAAAAAAGTTAATTAATTAGACATAAATAATGGTCACATCATTCCATTGATTATATATTCAAAATGATAGGGTACTTACACGGAAATAAAAGGTATTTTAATCACAATAGAAAAAAATAATTAAAATTTAATTAAAATATAAATTTATAAGATTGTTAAACTTAAATAAAACTGTGATGACCAATCAGAATTATTGAGAAAAAGGACCCTAGAATTATTGAGAAAAAGGACCCCGAAAACATGTGCTATTAACTATTCTAAGAAAAAGTGTAATGAGAGATGTTGGGTAGTTTAGATGAAAGTGTGATGGAAGTGAAAAATAAGAGTACATTTGTGTTTTAAGTTAGAACAAAAGTTTTGAATGTGCAACAAAACAAAAGAATGGCAATAATTTATTAAGTAGGAGTTAAACGTGTTTGAATTTCATAGGAGGCGTGCATTTACCGCATAGCACGATTCCTTCATAAATAAGGAACACAGATTTGGTACGTAATACAATTACCATTGAGCTTGGAATTGAGGAACTAAACAAATTTAATCATCTATGAACATGCTAAACAGGATCTGTTAAATATTTGTTAAATCTTGTTTGTTTGACAAACCTACAAAACTAAGTGTTGGTAGATTGCATACAAGAGTCAAAAACAAGTTTTACATGCTTCAAGTATAAAAATACTTTTAAAATTATGTCAGTCTTAATCACATCTTTGTGGTTTTCAAAAAAAAGTGAGGAGAAAGTTACTTCTAAAAAAGTATTTATATTTTCTAAATAAGTGATTATTTTATTAAAACTTTTTTATAAAAAAATAAATAAAAATAAATTAATATATAGTAGTATAATTACAGGCATTGTGTGTGTACGATTTTTAAAAATAGTTATAAAAAATAAACATAAGAGTTGACACAACGGTTTTGATAAAAAAAAAATTATTAAAATGTTAAAATGTTGTGAGAGTTGTAATTAGAGTTATTAAAATAGATTTATTTAGAATTTAGTATAGATAAGATATGAATAGATAAAATATAGAAATTTTATAAATAATTATTTTTTATTTTATTAAAAATCTCATCTCTTTAAATCTTATTCCATTTAAACTATTTATGAAATATAAAGATACTACAGTGTTATTATGATGATAAAATAAAACATCAAGGAGATAATAAGGTGAAGATTAAGATAAGCTGAATAATTTATTGATCTAATTGAATCTCTACTAAAGATTTTATTTTTTTTATTTTTTTTCTTTAAGTTATTGGTTAAAAATAGATGTTTTATGGGTAAGGTTTGATGTAAGGTTTGCAACTTTGATACCAAAGGCTTGATTAGATTTTTTATGTATATAAAAAATGTTTCTAGTAGGAGTATTAATCTCACTTAGGGAGAGTTAATTATACTCTATGCAGTAAGATATTAATTAGATGAGAGAAGAATGTGTTGGTAATATAAGTACATTATATGTATGATAAATAAATTGTACACATTGGTATATGATTATTGAGAAAGTAAGTAGGTGAATGTGAGGTATTATTGATGGTTATATAGATTATTGTATATGCAGAATTTTGGTGGTTTGTAGTAGTTGTAAGGGAAATGTTATATGATTTTTTGTGAGATTATTTTTAATATTAATATCATTCAACCAATGGATTATTGCTTAAGCAATGTCTAAGCGGTGAGTCATCATTACATGCATCACTTAGTGTTAAACTCATTACGAAATGAGATATTCAACATTTCATTAATGATTTTATCATATAAACAAACATTAATTGGTTAGAAAGCTGAAAGAAGTTCTTGTATCAAGGCTTTTATAACATATGCAAAGGAATCACTCTCACATAAGAAATTGAGGTATTTTTTATTAATAGTGTTTCCAACGAGTTATGTGTTAGTTTTTATTGGAACATACTTATGTAAATCTTTTTGAAGGCGTCGAATGAGACAAATTATGTTATTTCATCGAGATGCAATTGAAAATTTTATATTCTTGAATATGAGTGATTTAGTTGTAATTTTTATTTGTGTTTTATGAGAGTGTGATGTGGTTGATATATTTTTAAAATAATTATCTCACATTTTGTTTATGACCATACTAGGTAGGTAAGCAGATAAACCACTGAAAGAGTTGGAGTTGATTAGAACTAGTGAGATGTTTCTATTTTCTTAGTGTATATATCTACCGTATCTCTACTTTAGCAACATACAATAATTTTTTTAAAAATATAATACACTTATTATATAAAATTGAGTTGATGAAATTTTTATTGAAACTCAATATAAACATTCGACTTTGAAAAATTGACAACAATATTTGATTACTTTTACATAAGAATGCATAAAATTTATTTACATATCCAAATAAGGTACATTGCTCCATATAATTAATATGCTACTTTAAAATAAAAGTGTTTTTACTTTAATAATTTGTTTGTTGATACATCAAGCGTGGTCAAGTCATTAACAAAGTTATTAATAATTTTTATCAATGCTAGTGGAACACAGGCAGTGTTTGTATATTCGTATTTTTTTTCTTTTACTCAAATTTTACGATGATAGAAATTTAACATACATATAAAAATAATTTTGGATGAGTCGAAATTGAAAAGCAAAAAATAACACGTAAAAAAAATGATGAATTGATTAAACAATCTTTTTTTTTCTTCTCCAGTTTGAGTCTTTTTTCTTCTTCAAGTTGTTTTTTTTCTTCTTGAAGTTTTTTCTCTTCTTCCATTAATAGTTTTGGAATCGCAGAGTGTGATGATGTTCACATTAAGGTTGAGATTGACTTGATGGTAGATAAAAAAAAAATAGGGGTTTTACCAGAGAATATAGTTGTTTGAAGTGGAGTGAAGAGAGTGATTGGAAATGAAGGTTATTTTATTTTAATACATGAGATTTTGTGTGGAAACGTGTGAAAATATGCTCTCTATTTCTTCCTGTTGTTAGCTTAAAATAAAGAATTATAAAAGAAGAACGGGGAGACATATAAAAATTGTACATTAATATTAATTTAAAAAATTATAAATTATGACAAAATACTTCATTGTATTAATAAAATAAAATATATTAAATAAGGGTAGAATCGAAAAAAAATTATGTATACCAAAAAACGGTTATAATAGGAAATCTCCTTTATATATAGGTATAGATTTATAGGTAAAAATTTATATAGAGATATAGATTTTCTCTTAAAATTTATTCTGCAGGTTTAACATATTGTTGATATTTCGTTTGGCAAATGGTAAATACACTACAAATTAAATTTAGGCACATCTAAAATCTATAAGTAACTGCCAAAATTTGAAGATAATAACAAAATTACCTATGGATTAGTCACGCCAAATATTCTGTAGGTCTAAGTTGGGTAATTTTTAGACAGATGAATAAAATATATGTTCATTATATTAACTGTTTACGAAATTTAATCAAAAACAAATAAAATTAAAATTATTATAATTTTCTTATTATACTAAAAGTAAAATATGTTAATATTTATTATATTCAATCAACTATTTATCTTATTATTATATTTTATTTTATAAATAATAGTTCAATAATTAATTATTATTATTTTATTTTATTAAATATTTGTGTTAGTTAAATTTATTTAATAACTAATATTTGTAATGAAGTGTAGTTTTTATCAATAAATAATGTAAAAATACGTGAAAAATATATGAAAAGAAAAATAAAAATTATGTGTTGGAGTTTTATACTTATGGATTTTTTTGTCTATTTGTGGATGAGGATGTCATGGATTATAAAGTTATAATCTATTATAAACAATTTTATAGCATGGTGACCAAATTAATAAAATTTAAATACGAGTAAATAGAAGAAAAATGTGAATTATTTAAATATTTTGATAAACAACACCATGATTTAAAAACTTTGATAAATAACACAATTAAACAACAAACTTCGATAAACAACACAATGATAAACAACAGAGTTCACTAAACAACACAATCAAAACAACAGAGTTCGATCAACAACAAAATGATTTAAAGACTCAAATAAATAACACAACCAAACTAAAATGAAATGCAACCTTAAAATACAACTTAAACACCATTCAATTACGCTAAGTCATCATATTAAACAACTTTGTGATTCTTCGTTGAGCAGGTAATCCAAATAGTTGTTTAACCCTAGTTGGGTTTTCCCACAAGAAATCGTAGCATTGGTCCAAGAGATTTTCATCACTAATGTTTATGTCAACCAACGAAGACCAAATATCAGACTTAGAGTACTGGTAGGACGTTATGCAACGTTGATGGTGTACATGCTCACTATAATAGTCGGTGCGTCATCTTATGTTTGTAGCTACATCTTGTGTTGTGGTCGCTTGTATACGAGCAACGTCAACCAAATTAGTGGCCACTTCATTACCATGCTTCAAGTAGGACCCAAAAACCTCAAGGTTATTGTTTAACATGGAAATTTGATTTTCAATGACATCCACCATGGGTGTTTTTCTCTTTGATCCCTTTGTTGAGGAGGTCCCACCCGTTTCCCGTTTCCTAAGAGGGCGTAGATTGAGTATTGCTTGGACTATTAGTTGATTCGACATGTGGTTCAGGTGAGCGGGGAAGATCCTCATCAGGAGCATCAAACTCTGGCGGCTCTAGTATGTAATTTATGATATTATCACTTAGATTCACACGTATCTTTTTTGTTGGGCTATGTGTGTTTGCATGTCGATGTGTCCTCCATGCATTTACGGTGGCTTTGTCATTCGACCACAACTCTTCCATAAAGTCATAATTATGGATGGAATTGACACGCCATTTACCGACAAAAGGCTTTACCTGTAACCAATAATGTTAGTAAAAATATTAGTAATTGTCCTTTGTTTAGGGTTTAAAGAAATGTTGTCAACATTATTAATTACGGTACCTAAATCAATCTATCCCAGACTTCATCCTCTGCCTCAAATTGTTTACTGCTCTGGTTCCATGCAAAACCACTAAGACTAGAAAATAAATTGTGTGTCCTTCAAACTTTTTTGACAAATTTTTACATGATTTTTTGTTATGGTAGGTAGTCAAACCTCGTGTAATGCCATAACAATGTTGTTATAGCCTTGTGTGGTCAAACTACCATAAACTCTTGAACCTCGTCGTGCCTCTTCCACCATTGCACTTAAAAGTGCTAAATCCATATTCGCGGTCCACTTAGTAAACTTTCTCAAATTGCCTAATGAAACTGGACCAACATTTTTACCGCGATCCATCTAAAAATTGTAATGAAAGTTAGGGCCAAATAGAGTAAGAAAATTTCAAAATACAATTTATTGCATAAAATTAATTGTTTACATAATATTGCCAAATTAATTGTGAACATATTCTATAATCATCCCCACGAGGTTGAGCAGCTGAAACTTGTAAATCTTGTTCTAGCAATTCACGATCAACTTCTTCAATGAAAGAATCTTCGTTGTCCACCACGTGGAGAAAGTTATGGATAATACAACAAACACAAACTATATTTTGTCATAATGTTCAAAGAGTAATGTGGCTCGGTCCCACTAGCTATAATTGGGAAACACTTTTTCAAAACACTGAAAACAACTACATTTCGCAACACGAATGTCGATGATTAAACAACTCTCGAACCTTTTGTGGACCTCTTCGAGAGTACTCTTTCAAATGGTATTTAACCCCTTGATAAGGTGTTAATATTTGTCCTTTTAACATAAAACCTGGATCGTCAAAATAGTATTTCCCTACAAACATTGTGCAAACCATAATTAGTCCTGAAATGTCTTCAATAAAAATTGTTATACATACCCAAATACCATAAGAGGATCCTCTTGTATCAATGCATATTTTAGTATTCTTGAACCCGAGGTTGTTCCTTCCCACCCGGCCAAAACGTATGTGAATTTCATGTCAAAATCACACGTTGCGAAAATGTTTTGAGTTGGTCAATCTTTTCTTCCTAAAAAACGCAGTGCATCACCATGTGGGACCTTCACGCGTACATGAGTGTCATCTATGACACCTAAACAATCCTAATGGGAAAAAAATTATATTTAAAAAAACAATTAAGAACAAACATTCCGAGAAATATAATTGAAATTTGTCATAAATGAACCTTAAAATACGGATATAATCGATTGTTGTGTAAGATCTGAGGTTGCATAACACTGTCATCTAGTTGATTTAAGAATTCTCCCTCCAACACCGAATTCGCATTCAATATGTTATAAAAGTGATGGGAAACTATTTCTCCATACCGATGAAAGAAGAAGGAAACACTCTGATTCTTTACATTATGTCCAATAATGTGGAGAAATTTAGCAAGTTGTTCTTCCACGGTTGATCGATATGCATCCTGAACAAATTCGGTTTGCCTAATTCATTGACATAATTGAATGAATGCTTGTGGTCCCATGCGAATAATGTCATGAGAACGTTTAGTGTGCACCAAGTACTTCATCAGCTCTTGTCTGCGTCGCTCTTTTCGTGGTTCAAACTCGGTAATAGAGTCTGTTGTATCACTTAACATACACAACAAATATCCAAAAGCAACAATGCAAAGGATCATCATTGATGCAACTTTTCTGTTCTTTTGTATTTGTTCTTATAGTTGTGAAATTAATTTCATGTTCGCACTCGCAATATCGTTATAAATTGCAATTGTTTCGTCAAAATTTTCATTCTTGTCATCCTAAAAATGTGGCGGCGAATTGTTGTCGTTATCCATCCCAATAATGTTGACCTCCATAATAAACAGCCATGTAAGAAAATTTTATTCAAATGGTTGTATATAAGATTACAAATCTTACACATTAGTCATTCTTGAGTTACCATACTATTCACAATTTTAGAGTTAGGGTTAGACTTCTACTATTAGGTCAATGGATAATGTTAGTATTATGGTTAGGGTTACTATTATGTAAGAGATTACACAATAAATATAAAAAAAATGTGAATTAATTTTATTTATTAAAATAAATAATAAATTATTTATTTTACTAATTACAATAAAATTGTATTTTCTACAACCCAAAAAACAATATAATGTAATTAATTATTTTTCTCATAATAAATACCTTAAAGTTGTTTCAATTATTTTTTAAAATAGATCATAAACAGAAATAACATACAGTACATAATTTACAAAAATATTTTAAGTGGGTAAAGACTTTTTCTCTTAGTTTTTATTAATTAAGGACATCACCTTTTCGAAGAGGTAACTAATTTCTTGAAAAAATGTCGTCTCTTTAAAAGAATAACAAATCTTATGAAGACATTCTTAAAGACAAAAATATCTCTCCATTTTTAAATTATAATTTGTTAAACATTTTCCATTATTTGATTATTATTATTGTTACTATAAAAGTGTAAAATTTAGAATCATATTCTCATGTAAATTATATCAACCGAATATTAATTAAAATAAGCAATAATTAAACATATAATTTTTGTTAATGTATAATAAAGTTTTATATCAATTAATGATTTCTTTACTAGTTTTATAATTAACGGAATAGTCGACAATTTGTTTTAGACCACAAATAATTTTTTATTAGAACTAATTTTATAAGGAGGTAACTTTTTTAAGTACATATAATTTATTTAAAATAAATAACATACATGCAAAAGTCTCATTTTTTACACATTTTATCTTTTATTTTGATCTAGTTGAACTTTAAACGTAACAAAGGCATTTAAGATACCATTAAGAAATAATTTAATTAATTAAAATATTAGAAAAAGGGAAAAATACAAATTGAGGATGGAACAAAAATTGTTGATTTTTTGAAAATTTAGATTTTAAAATTGAGGAAAAATAGAAAAAATCAATTCAAATAAACTATATATTTATTTTAAAAAATTGCATACCACAAATGATTTAAATACACCATCAGTGCCTTATTGACTAACACAAAATTGAATATATAACATTAAACAGATATATTAACTAACATAAAATTGAATATAACATTAAAAATATATATTAACTAACAAAAAACTGAATATAACATAAACAAACCATTAATACTACAATTCAATTAAACATTTGATTATTTTACATCCATACAAGTTAAACAAACAAATTTAACTTTTATTTCTCCATGTTTAAACAAATCCAACAAACTTGAAAGCTCAAAAAGATTAAGGACTAACCTGAAAGAAGAAGATTAGCACCCAACAACCACAGTCCCTAAACCCCACCTACAATTAATAAAACTTTGTAGTACTAAAACACACCACAACCTACAAAGAAAGCACAAATGCATATTAAAACCACCGATGCACAAGCACAACATACATTTTTTTATGAATTAAATAATAAAAAAATACAAAGAACGAAACAAAACAACTCTACTGCCAATACAATACAAGGCAATGTAGAACACAAATGAGTGTGCCCAAACCTGGACTGAAAACAAGTATATCTAAACTGGAATGGAGGCACAAGAACCTGGACTTAAGAAGGAAGAACTTTGTTGAGAAGAATGTTTATAAACAACGTCATTCACACAAAAAATATCCAACCTTCTTCTTTGCTTTTCACACTTTATATAAACATGGCACATATGACTGTTGCTTGTGTTGATATTCATGGACCCAATGCCTTGTAAATCACCATCACAAACCAAGCTCTTGGTCAAGGAAAACATCAAAATCTTTGTATGCCTTTTCAAGGAATCTATCTCTGCATGCCTTTTCAAGGAATCTATCTCTGCATGCATTTATCTCAAAAGCATTGTGCCCATGTGAAACCAAATGGAGCACTGTGACCATGTGAAAAACTAGAATAAATGAGGGTAAATTCAAAAATAAGAGATGTTGACATGATTTTTCCTCTACATCTCTTCATTTTGAGGGAGGGGATAGTTACTGTTCACGGGTATATCTTTTCATTCTCTTCCTTACAAAACCCTGAATCCAAATAACTGATATTTTCTCACTTTTTTGTCTGTTAACAATACATCTAAAGAAACAAACAGACCTATTATAAAATATAACAGAGATGAACAAAAGAGTAAAAGGAAGACAAATGAGATGAGAATGAATATCTCGTATATTATTTTGTTGAGATCAAAACAAATAGTCTGAATATATATAAGCAATACATTCATTATAGGTATAGTTAAAGAGAGAAATAATCAATCAAATAAATACTATAATCATAACAGGAAAAAACAAAATAAAGGTTATTCACCTCTATAAAGAGAAACAACTAATAATTAGAAAAAACACAATTAATATTAAGATCCTTTTATAACTCTGGTATCCATATCCTTTAATATCCCCCCACAAGTTGGGGAGCAAATATTGATGAGACCCAGCTTGGAACAAATACTCTTAAAAGATTGAGGACTTAAAGCTTTGGTATAAATGCCAGCCAGTTGTTTTGTGGTGGAAATGGGAAGCAAATGGATGAGACCCTTCTTTAATTTTTCTCTAACAACATGACAATCTATTTCTATATGTTTTATACGCTCGTGAAACACTAGATTTGTTGCAATGTATCTTGCTGAGTCATTGTCATAGTATAAAAGAGATGGTTGCTTCAAAGGAACTTTGAAATCTTGAAGAAGATAAGTTAGTCATTGAATTTCACATGTAACAATGGCCATAACCCTGTATTCAGCTTCACAAGAACTCTTTGATATCATGCTTTGCTTCTTTGATTTCTAGGATATGAGAGAATTCCCAAGATACACACTAAAACCAGTTATTGATTGTCTTGAATCACTATAGGTGCCCCAATCACTATCACAAAAGGCTTTGAGATGAGCAGAAGTGTTGGAAGAGAAAAATAAACCAAGACTTGGAGCTCCTTTAATATATCTGAGAATTCTAATCGTTGCAGTATATTGAGCAATTGTAAGCTTAGCAAGAAACTGAGAAAGTTGTTGCACATAAAATGTTATGTCAGTGAATATTCTAAACAAGAATCTTTTGTAGGCTTGAATATCTGTGAAAGGGACACTTCCAGTAGAAAAGAATTTTTCATGATTATTAATAGGAGTGAGTGCAGGTTTGTAGGCTAAAAGACCTGCATCTGTTAACAATTCCAATGCATATTTCCTTTGATTCACCATTATTCATTTTTTACTTCTTGTTACTTCTAGACCAAGAAAATATCTTAAATCCCCAAGGTCCTTAATCTTGAATGTCTGATTCAAGGCTTGTTTAATTCGAGCAATCTCTTCTTTATCATTTCCTACCAATATTATATCATCCACATATACCAATAATGTTGTAAAAGATCCTTCAGAATAACTAATGAACAATGAATGATAATTCATAGATTGAGTATATCCCATAGAAAGCAAAAATGATGACAGTTTGGCAAACCACTCTCTACTGACTTGCTTAAGGCCATATAAAGCCTTTTTTAGTTTACAAACTTTTCCTGGTGGAATAGAAGTCAATCCAGGAGGAGCAACCATGTATACATTTTCTTCCAAATCTCCATGTAAAAAGGCATTATTTATGTCTAATTATTTCAATTCCCAATTATAGATAGGAGCTAAAGAAAGAAGCAACCTTATGATGGTCATCTTTGCTACTGGAGAGAAAGTATCAAGGTAGTAAATGTTTTTTGTTTGTGTGTATCCCTTTTCCACTAACCTTGCTTTATACCTTTCAAATGTCCCATCAGCCTTATATTTCATTTTGAATACCCATTTGCAACCTATGGCAGCTTTGTCCTTAGGCAGAAGAGTAGTCTCCCAAGTTTGATTTGACTCTAAAGCAGATATCTCACATTGCATAGCTTTTCTCCAACAGTCATGTTTCACAACTTCAGAAAAGTATTTGGCTCAACATGTGAAGAAAGAGACATAACAAAATATTTGTAAGAAGGTGATAAATTGTTATAAGAAAAAATAGAATTCAAAGGATATTTAACTCTTGAAGATGTATTGGAAACATTAAGATTACAATGATAATCCTTTAAATACTCAGGTGGTCTTTTTATTCTTGTACTCATTCAAACAGATTGATCTGATTCAAAATTTTGTTCTATGTCATGATCTTCATTGAGGTTTTGGTCTATATGGGAACAAACTTCTTCTGGAACCTCAATGTGTGACTCACAATTATTACCACAAGGTGTAAGAATGGCTTGTGATGGCTGACTCAAGACAGGTTGATCTTCAGCAAACAAAATTTGATCATAAATGTCAGGACTGTTAGTTTCATTGCTAGTATCTTGAACCCTTTGATATGGAAAAACATGTTCATAAAAGACAA
>Ga0123342_1001671_pt1 | contig 37381 bp, 15 predicted proteins | sample Turbeawhitnodule_FD_89960 | JGI IMG/M metagenome (GOLD analysis project Ga0123342, IMG submission 89960) | Root nodule microbial communities of legume samples collected from Mexico - Turtle bean Mexico white nodule | ecosystem: Host-associated > Plants > Roots > Nodule | place: Mexico: Nepantla...
AGAAACCAAAAATTTATTTAGTTATCTAATTTAGTTATTATAGTAACTAATTATTTTATTTTTTTTATAAAATTGATTTTTATTTTATGATTTTTTTTTTTATTATTTCTATTTTTTTTTTTAAAAAACTCAAATTCTAATAAAATAAAAAAAAATAAAAATAAAAAAAAAAAATAAAAAAAAATAAAAATAAAAAAAAAGTAAAAAAAAAAAAAAAAAAAAAAAAAAAAAAGAGAACAACAAATGTTTTATTAATATGTAATATCTAAATTTGGTAGCAAAAATTTTGGTTGTTAATTAGATACCAATTTAAAAAATACTTAACAATAATATAAACTAATTTAGAAACCAAAAATTTATTTAGTTATCTAATTTAGTTATTATAGTAACTAATTATTTTATTTTTTTTATAAAATTGATTTTTATTTTATGATTTTTTTTTTCATAATTTCTATTTTTTTTAATGCTCAATAAGTTATGAGTCTTGTAAAAAAACATGTTACATTGTTATACCGAAAATATTTTTTATATTGTTGTATTACTGTAAGCATATTTAATATCAAAAGTATCAATTACTAACATGGTTAATTTGTTTATTCCTTATAAAACCAATATTTTCTAAGGAACACTAAAGTATTGTAGTAACTATTTTCACACCCACATGGTCTCTTACTTCCATTTAACAACTCTATATATTAATAAAATATTTAATTAAATTATTTGATTAAAATATAAATTAAATTATTAAATAAAATATTAATAAAAATGGTTGTAACATGGTAGTATAAATTGTAATGAATGTCAAACTATAAGAGGTTCTCATATGTTACAACTATAATGTTATTCCATAGATTTTACAACACTTAATCTCAATGTAAAAAGTATTCTAGATATATAAGTAAAAGGAAAATATTTCTTTCAACAAAAAAAAAAAAGTAAAATACATACAAACTATTATAATAATATAATAATATTTTAATTAAAAAATAAATCAAATGATTAAAATATCAGTTTATTAGAATGTGAAGTGTGTGTTTGTACGGTTTGTACCACCCTATATGTAATATGAGTTATCAGATAAAAATTATTAAAGATAAATACAACATTCATAAGATTATAGATGAAACAATAAAAAATTGTGTTAGGAGAAGACCAATACTATAGAGACCCAAACTCAATCACCTATTTAAGTTACAGGTTTTTCTGAGTAGAGAGAAGAGAAGAATTTGGTAAACCCTACTTTTAGTAGTCTTAGTATTCCTTAGACTTAGTCTTAGTAGGTAGTTGTTGTTCTATCATTGGTGTTTTCATTACTCTTACCATGTCTCCCAAAACCCAAATAAAAGACCTAAATAAAATACTAAACTTCATCTAAAAGTGTTTATATGCTATTGAAGAAACCCTACACCCCTCGTCAAAAACCCACACCAACGGCTCAAACACCTGCACCATGCCACCAACGTTTCACCGCTCCATCCAGCCCTTAGAACAACCTCCTACACATCAGGTCGCATGCCACAACACCGCCCGTTGCACCTTAAGTTGGTCAACCACCAGCGTCCCAACCGCCTTGCCGCCTAGTGCCTTAAAACAGCCTCCACGCACACCAGGCTCCATCCCGCAACACCACTATTGGCATCTAGATCATTCAACTACTAGCACCCCAACTGTCATCGCTGCCCAATGTCGCCTACAACTACACCGCCCGCATTCCCCCCAATTTTTGTGTCCCCCTCCTTCATACCCTTTAAAGAGTGTTTCTCCCACTAACTTCATCTGAAAAAAGACTTTTCGATACTTAAGAGAGAGCACAATAATGGTAATATGTGTGCAAAGTATGTCGGACAAGAGTATAAAATAAGATAAATTACACTTTCCTAGATAGTTTGTATTTTTAGATTTTGTCAGTAATGACTATTGTGTTGGTCGTATGATGACCATTTATGGTTCATGAATAGTCGCTTAGCAATAAATATTCTTTGAGTATGCCGTTTTGTTCATAATTATTATTGATAACAATGAGATCTCAGTAACCAAACACATATAGTTGTTTTGAACTATAAATATTCCTACCTTTATAGATTTTTTTTTTCTTTTTTATTTGAATTTTATTATTGACCTGCAACAAATGATAAGTATTTAGAGAGTGTCAATGATACTTAGTGTATCATAACATTTCCTTAAATAATTCTATAATTCATGTAAACGTTGAGTGTTAAAACAAAGTTTTATAGTTTTTACTCCATAAACATTATACATCATTTGAAGATATATCTTCTAAGCTAATCATGTAGACATTATTATACGACCAAGAATGTGGCCATTGAGAATTCAAGCTGTTCAAGCTTACGTCCCAAATCAAAGAATCCTCATACTTTATACATTTCGGTAACATATTTCATGGTCAAAGGTTTTGGCGGCACTTTTTAAAATATATACGTTACTTATAAGGTATTATTAAGAATGTTAATAGCTACTACATTGCTAATATAATTATATTGCTGAGTATGGATGGATAGCCAACATATCAATCATTTGGTATATGAAGACAAATCACAAGTAACTAATCACTCCCTAAACAAGATTAGAAAGATATTAGGTCTTCATGGACCTAGGACAACCCTCAGACCCATAAAAAACTATAAATAGAAGACGACCCCAATGAAAAAGATAATGATTCTATAATTATAATATTTGTAAATTAGATAGACCTATAACTGACTTGAGCATCAGAATGTCTTTACAAGTATCCACTCCAAGACACTGAAAGACAAAGATTCAAAGGACCACATAACTAAAGAGATTAGAGACTTGATAGAAGAAATCTGACATGGTTCAACCATGTAAGAACAATAGTTACTTTCTAAACTTACTAAAATCTTAATTGTAAATTTACTCGAATCTTATTCAATATTAACTATCTTGAATAATTTATACTTATATATAAAAAAGGATTCTTCATCATAACCAATTACTGATATACACAAATTTTTTCCAATTTTACCCTTATTAATATATATCATTTTATTATTTAATCTTTTAAATTTTAAAATTACAAAAATGAGTGTTTTGTCATTTTATATGAATCACTTAAAAATAAAATTTTTTATTTTTTATTTTTTATTTTTTAAATTAATGTTAAGAGACAATTTTTATATGCAAACTAACTCACTCTTTCCTTAACTCCTTATTTTCAGGATCTAAGGCACAAACCTTTATGAAAGAATTTTTTTTAGGAATAAGAAGGCAACGAGAGAGAAAGAGCACAATATTTAACCTCCATTCTGAGTTTTCCTCTCCGCTGCTTCACTCCACTTCAAGCAACTTCATTCCTCTGTAAATTCATCATTCTTTTGCATTTACCATCAAGTGAACCCAAACTTTAGCCGAAACCTCATCATACTCATTGATCCCCAAATCAGCAACAAAAGAAGAAGAGAAAAAGTATAAAGAGGAGAGAAGCTCAAACTAGAGGAAAAGAAAGATGTTGATTTATCAATTCATCATTTTCTTTTTACATGTTATTTTTTCTTTTCAACTTCGACTCATCCAAATTAAAAAATACGGATACAATTGTCGTGAATGTATTTTCGCTAGGAGATTGGATGAGTTTGTTATTTTAAATATTGACTAAACTAGTGTAAATATTCATTTGTAATATTTAATTAAAAAATAACAAATTACTAAATATATCAAACAAAATTTTAAATATCATTTTCGTCTATGACCTCAATTTTTAGGTAGCAACATGACATGGCCATGAACAATTGCTGAAAAAGATGTACTAAGATGTGTGAATGAGAAAAAGGAAGGACAAACCATAATAATGCTTGGGCAGAACTCACTCCAATGCCAACGTAAGATTGAAGTAAGAAATGAAAGATCGAAGAATATTGAAGTACAATACACCACTCTACAGCTTGGATATTTATAGCTTAAAAACTTACATTCACATTTTCAAGGTAATATACCAAGAATGCTACTCCCTAATTGTGATGACTCGGAATCAAGGAACTTGTCCACGGTGATTGTTGAAGTAAAATAATTCAAATGAAGAAGCTCTGATGAATTAACTAATGCAGATAGAAAACTAGACAGGAATGTTTTGAAGGGAAAAAAAAGGAAAAGGAAAGTCAGGACAAGAGAACTTGAAATTCTTACTTTTGTGATGGCATTTCAAATTCTTCATTTCTTGTTTTAAGAAAATACTTCTTAAAATTCTGCATACTTATGGAGATACTTAACTCTCTTTTTCCTTATAAACAACAAATAAGAATCTTTGCAGTTGTATCTCAATAAGCACCGATTGCTTAACTTTGAAGTAGGACCATCATGTGTCAGTTTTCATATTAAAGAAACATAAAACTGAAGTACTCTCTATTTATGTATTCATTCATATGTTAACATTTTGGTAATAAAAAATGTACTCAAGAAGCAAGCACTTTCAATTTCAAATACGACAAACAAGGTTCAGAAAAAGAAAAGGAATTTTTTTTTAGAATACTAAAGGAACAAGAACTTTGACAACTGTCTTTCATGCTCTCTATTTCAGTTCTGGAAATACACGGTCTCAATTTCAGTGTTACAGTTAAGGAATGGAATCAAGTTTCATTATAGAATTTGCTCGGTAAAAATTACATTATATTTCATTGCGAGGAGAGAAGAAACTACTTTGAGTGAAAAGAGAACTGTACAAAATATTAATTTTCAATAAATAAAAAGTATTATATATGCATATTATCAAGATTCCATATCTTACTGGTGCAGTTCAAAGTTGAGTCATTCAAAGGCAGTGGCCGCGCTGGAAGGGAGAAGACAGTGCCAAAAATGGTGTTGTTAAGATGTTAGGCTGCAAAGGCTGAAAAGAAAATCCCGCTGATTGTGGAACTCCAATTGGCGGATGTTGTTGCACTGAACTGTAAAGAGCAAAACAATTGGTCACGTATCTATATTCAGTTTGGAAAACAAATTATAAGACAAATTTAATCTACTATAAAATACAGCATTTTACTTTTTCCTGTATTTAACTTGGTGCTAAAATAATAGATAAGTAAAGAAGAACAAAATATCAATGGACAAGAAGAGAATATCCCCATGTAGATGAACAATATGGGAAAAGGCAAAAGGCATTTTTACCTGAATGACAGTGACAGTGAAGTCTCGGCTGAGTTGGCGACACCATTTCGATCAGGAGATAATAAGGTCCAGAATACTATATCACGAAATAAATATAACTCGTCATCATCATCAAGTTTAAAAGAAGAGACTCAAGTCATCAAAATATTAATAAACCATTACACATGTGGCATAGGATTGTTTTAGGCGTCATAATAATGATCAGTTAATTTGGTCCCTGCTAAAGATTCTGTGAACGGTGTTCAAATATTTTATATGGTCATGCAGTCCTTTTTTTCTTTCTATTTTCAAATAAGAAATTTCGATTGTTTAAATGTAAATAGAAGGTAAGAAACTAATTATCACCTGACTGGTCTGAATGATCATTAAAATCTGAGCAAAATAGCATGTTCTGCATTTTCACAAGAAGGATTAAGTCAGAATAGTGGTAAACAACGGTTGTATAAGGATTACAAAACATAAAATATAACATAACATGCAGCAGTATTAACAGCACCATTTACCAACCTCTCTGACACCCTGCGATACATTTTGGACCACATCTGCAGGAAAAGACAATAATTAAATGATCAGCAACGTGCATTATTAATAAAACAAGGAAAATACAAAAAAGTTTTGAAATGTGAAAGGCAAAAGGGTTCAAACAACTATCAACATCTTTCACACAAAAAAATTATATCAATAAAAATCTTTGTAAGAAAGCATTAACCTTTTTCATATTTTACCATTAGAATATTTAGAGAAGACATAGTTATATCATAGAAGAGTTTAGATTATGTTAAATGATACATTGGAAATAGTTTCATATTTATATTACAGTATTTTGTTTGCTATTTAATACTTTTTCCTTTGCATCACATCATAATGTTGACTTTTTTGGCTTAATCCCACATTGGTAGGTTCATTGTTTGGAGAGGAGGTTTGATGGTTATAAATTAATCTCTCCTCCTTCATTGTAATATATTCTAATTTGTAATATTTTTTCCAACATTAATAAAAACGGGTTATTTCTGTTGTGCTCGGAGATTAGGCTAAATTCGTCGAACTTCATTAACAAGTTTCGGGTGTGTTCTTTTATTATTCTGCTCTATTTATTGGTATTATACTGCTTTCTTTTCTGTTGTAGAATAGTCTTCAATATTATTTGTCGGGTAGCTCTGCTAGTGTTTTGTCTGGTTCATTTGTTCTGAACTGTTTCATTTCACTAGTTGTGTTGTTTTAGTGGGGAAATTTTATCCGATTTTCCCAACAAGTGGTATCAGAAGCCGGAGGTTCGCCTTTAGGTTGTCTGAATTTTTTTGTAATATTGAATACTATATTTTGAGTCTGTAATGGCAAATAAAGATCAAGAAGCGAAGAATGTTGTCTTAAAAATTCCATCTAGTGTGTCAGGCTCCTCGTCATCATGGTCGAGGTTCCTGATGTCCACTTTGAAATTGGCGGTGGAAATATTTAATGGCACTAGCCATTTCGTTATGTGGCAAGGAGAGGTCTTGGACTCTCCTTTCAGTAGGGTCTTGATATTGTCATTGAGGAAAAGAAACAGAAGAGGTAGAGGATAAAGACTAGAGCATCATCAACCGATTGGTGTGCGGAACTATTCGATCTTGCATGTCCAGAGAGCAGAAGTATGCTTTAAAAACCGAGACTTCTGCTCACAAACTGTGGAAGGCATTGGAAAACAAGTTTTTGAAAAAGAGTGGTCAAAACAAGTTCTTGATGAAGAAAAGGTTGTTCCGATTTGACTGCCAACAAGGTACTACTATGAATGAATACATCACTATGTTTAATCAATTAGTAGCAGACCTATTGAATTTAGATGTGAAGTTTGATGATGAGGATTTGGCTTTGATGTTGTTATCATCTCTTCCTGGTGAATTTGAACATTTTGAGACTACACTACTTCACGAGAAGGAGTTGTTAGATGTTGTTTGTTCTGCTTTGTATAATCATGAATTGAGAAAGCAGAATAAGATGAAAATCAAATCAACGACATCAGAAGAAGCATTGGTGGCAAGAGGGTCAACAAAGCCAGACAAAGGGGAGAAGAGGAAAGTCTAAGTCTAAAGGTCGAGTTGTTGCCAAAGATGAGTGTGCTTTCTGTCATGAGAAAGGATACTGAAAGAAAGACTGTCCAAAACTGAAGAAGAAAGGGAAGGCTCCGCAAGATGCAAATGTTGCAGAATGCAAAAATGATGCGGAATCAGATATATCTTTGATTGTCTCACCTTCAGCATCATCGCATCCAGATGAGTGGATATTGGATTCAGGTTGTAACTATCATATGTGTCCCATTCGAGAATGGTTCTTTGAATTTTAAGAACTCGATGGCAGGATTGTTTACATGGGGTAACGATAATCCATGTAAGACATCCAGGATAGGTTCAATCAAGCTGCGGAATCATGATGGATCCACCAAAATTTTCGGGATGTGCGGTACGTGCCAAAGTTGAAGAAGAATCTCATCCAATTGGGGGTTTAAAATCTAAAGGCCTAGTTGAGATGATACGAGATAGAATTCTTAAAGCAACTTCAGGAGCACTGATAATGTTGAAAGGCGTGAGGAAGAACAATTTGTATTACTGCCAAGGTTGCGAACATCTTTATTTGGAAATGGGACACATATGATAGGTGCAACCTGAATCCAATATCCACTCGTCTGGATGTGATGATGTTGAAGGCGAAACAATCAAAGAGATATTTCATTCCGCATCACTTTTGCATTCTGCAACATTTGCATCTTGCGGAGCCTTCGCTTTCTTCAATTTTGGATAGTCTTTCTTCCAGTGTCCTTTCTCATGACAGAAAGCACACTCATCTTTGACAATGGCTCAACCTTTAGACTTAGACCTTCCTCTTCTCTCTTTTGTCTGACTTTGCTAACGACCTCTTGTCACCAATGTTTCTTCTGATGTCGTTGATTTGGTTTTCATCTTATCATGATTTCTCAATTCATGACTATATAAAGCAGAACAAACAGCATCTAACAATACATTCCCCTTCCCGTGAAGTAGCGTAGTCTCCAAATGTTCAAATTCATCAGTAAGTGATGATAACAACATCAAAGCCAAATCCTCATCCTCAAACTTCACATCTAAATTGAACAGGTCTGCTACTAATTGATTAAACATAGTGATGTGTTCATTCATAGTAGTACTTTGTTGGTAGTCAAATCGAAACAACATTTTCTTCATCAGGAGCTTGTTCTGACCACTCTTTTTCAAAAACTTGTCCTTCAATACCTTCCACAGTTTGTGAGTAGAAGTCTCATATTTTAAAGCATACTTCTGCTCTCTGGACAGGCACTCTCTGGACAGGCAGGACTGAATAGTTTTGCACGCCAATCGGTTGATGATGTTCTACTCTTTATCCTCTACCTCTTCTGATTTCTCTTCCTCAATAGCAATATCAAGACCCTGCTGAAAAGAGAGTCCAAGACCTCTCCTTGCCACATGCCGAAATGGTCAATGCCATCAAATATTTCTACTGCCGATTTCAAACTGGACACCGAGAATCTCAAATATTTAAGACAACATCCTTCGCTTTTTTATCTTGATTTGCCATTATAGACTCAAAATATAGTATTCAATATTACAAAAAATTTCAGACAACCCAAGGGCAAACATTCGGCTTCTGATACCACTTGTTGGGAAAATCGGGTAATTTCCCCACTAAAACAACACAACTAGTGAAATGTACCAGCTCAGAACAAATGAACCGGACAAAACACTAACAGAGTTACCCAACAAATAATATTAAATATTATACTACAACAGAAAAGAAAGCAACATAATACCAATAAAGCGGAATAATAAAAGAGATAAAGAAAAAAAAACACACCCGAAACTTGTTAACAGAGTTCAGTCAGTTTAGTCTAATATCCGAGTACAGCAGCCCGCTTTTATTAATGTGGGAGAAGATATTACAAATTGGGATATATTACAATGAAGGATGAGAGATTAATTTATAACCATCAAACCTCCTTCCCAAACAATGAACCCACCGATGTGAGATTTGGGATTAAGACAAAAAAGTCAACACACATCAATTACTTTAAAAAAGAATAACAGATCAATGTAAACAATATCATATAATTCAAAGTCTTGTTCCCTTTTTCCTCCTTGTCAGACTAAAACCGTATAATTTGAACACATAACATAAACATTACAAGTTTTGAAGCAGTATTTAAGAAAAGCAATACAATCTTTGTCTAGAGAGTTTGGTTTTCAACAGCATTCCAATAGACAAAAACTACTGTGCTGTTGATATCATATAACCACAGTTAAACTGACCAATTTCTCATGTTGGTAGCACTTAGTTCTACATTCAATCTGCGGAGCACTTGGCAGTACCATAAAGACACAACCTGAACCTAGCTTTTCCGATTAGCATGTTTCTAGAGAGATCAACCCGCCAACACAAATCTTGAGAAAGATTGCAATAAAAGAAAGCGAGCACTTTTATCTTACAAAACAACATACCATACATACTATCTACCAAAAATGGGTGTTCAAAGAGCAAAAATCATCATGCAGTTACGCCAACTAATCTGTTACTTTTACTATGGTTAAATAAACAGTTAAGGTTGTATGTACCTAAGTTTGAAACACTGGGCTTTACAGCTAAAGTCAAGCCAAGAAAACAATCATCGGGATCAGGGCCAAAATCCTGCAGTTTCAGCTCGAGATTTGGCTTTGCCCCTGTAAGTAGAAAAAAACAATAAACAGTATATATGGTATTTTAACATGAAGCTCGACAAACTGAAATGTGTAAATATAATACGAGGATACAAAACAAATAAAAGAAAAAATTCCCTACTCTTGCTACTCAGCTTCAGCTCAAGTGGATCACCGAGTGGACAAGAAACCCATGCGTCCACCTATGTAGAATATATCAGTAAATTGAAGAGATTAAGTGAAGAAAAATAGGCTTCAAAGAGAAAGTTACATGAAAAAATGGATGTTGTAATGACTGATCTGCATCTGGCCTTCTTGATGGGTCCCAATGTAGCAGTTGCTACAGATTATATAATGCAGTGAATATTAGAAGATAACAGTATTTACAAGGCCAGTGTATGTGTGCGTGCACAGAGAAAAAAAGAGATTCAATTAATTAAAGCATACTGTCATCAAGTCTATAGCTTCCGAACTAGCATTTGGAATAATGTTAGAAAGCTTCACAGGGGGAACCTGCACAATAATCAGGGGAATTAAAGAGAATAAAAAAAAAAAACTGGTACACGACTGAACTCCTGTTACATGAACACTTACAACATCATGAGCAACTAAGTCCAATAATTGAGAGTTGTTTGCCCCTATGGTGAAAGCAGTGGAATGTGGCGCCCCAAGAATGCCATATATTTTGTACAGTTGATCTATTTCACTGTCAGTGGAGAAAAGGAATTTTATAAGATGTAATGAAAAGCCTAATAGTTCAATTTTATTAATAAACATATCACATTTGAATCAATATCAACTACACTTTACAGTGGACAAAAGTTCTATATATGTGTGATATGTTATACAAAAGGAAAATATCGAACACACCAAAATGAAGAAGTGTACGTAAGAGAGGTGAACACAATCTTTCCCATAAGTATATTAGTCATTAAAATCAAAATCATTAAACATTTCATCATTATGACCCAACAAAATGTTTCAAATTACTGAAAGTGAAAACTAAATATATAAATAACAAAGCACAAATAGTGGCCACCATCACATTAGTATTATTACAATGAGAAACCAAAAGCATAAAATACAGGATCAAAATATACCTTTCACCAGGAAATAAAGGGGTCAAAGTAAAAAGCTCAGCTAATATAGCACCAACTGCCCACATGTCTGCAAATTTTAAGAAAAAAGCAAGCATACAATCATCAGAACAAATAATGATAAACAAGTTTGACCACAAAAAATGTGCAAATTCATGTAAAATCCCTTTCACATTAACTCTTATTGTTTAAGTTCCATGTTAAATCAGTATTCATGTACATATATGTTTACAAATATGTTCAAAGGATAAATTCAGACAAGACTAAACAAAAGAGAGGTAATGCTGCAATAGCTAATCTCCCAACATATGCTAATTGCAGACCCACACATGAGACACCCCATAAAACACCACACATCAATTTAACTGAAGGAAAAAATGTCAACTGAGCATTAGCTTAATCTTCTTTAGACAGTAAAATGAAGCAAGGGAACAAGATAAGTTATCCACAAATAAGTCATCTTTGACTTGACATTACTCTAGAGAGTATGGGCAAACTACTCATCCCCAACTAATAGTGTCTGGGTTTGCTTTTGGGAGATCCCATGCAAAAAAACAGATTGAGGCAGAAGAAATTACAAATCTAAAACTGTTTCTTCCAAAAACATTCCATGATAGCTCCCAAAAGCAAGCACCAGCCCACTGTCTATAAACTGAAAAATTGAAGTTAGAAGTATATTTAAGCCTACCAACAGCAGGAGTATAAGAAGGGGCACGCAACAAAACTTCTGGAGCTCGATACCTTAATCACAAAGATAAAAAAATATAATCAATTTAATGATGATGATGATTACAATAAAAACAAGCTCTGGATAAAATGTACAGACAGACAGTGGAAAAAGACTTTTGAGGTTACATCCAAAGTTATACATTGAAAAATTTATACTGACATAATAAACACGCCATAAAAGAATATGACTCACCATCGGGTGGAAACATATTGAGTATATGGAGGCATCGATGATACTTCTCTAGCCAGTCCAAAATCAGCAATTTTCAGAACATCATTTGTTACCAGCAAATTCTCTGCATAGCAGAAATATTTTTTCATTGGATGAAGAACCATATCACCTTTTAGAAAGATTGAACTGAAAAGTTCAAGCACAAAAATATACAGTCCAAAATTTGCTAAATGAAATCATATGCCTTACCAGGTTTTAAATCCCGATGAAAGAATCCTTTCTTGTGCATATGACTAAGTCCGTGTAGCACTTGCCTCACAAAGCACCGTATCTCTTCCTCTGAAAATGGATTTTCTCTCTCCTTTATTAATTGATAAAGATTACAATCCTGAACAGATGAAATCTAGTGTCACTGTCAAGCAAGTGTCAATAGAAAACAATCAACCTTAAAATTATAGAGATTAAAGAGTTTTGGATAAATTACGTAGTAGTGAATAATTTTTACTGCAGTAATGTCAATATATTTTGTGGGAACATTAAGATGTCAGCACTTTCTAGACTGTTGATATGAAATTTGTTAATGAAAACAGACCAAGATATAAGTGTGTTGTGTAGATAGTTCCATACAATTTTTGTTTTATCTTAAATTCTTAGATTATATCATTCACAACTAATTGTTTTTCCTCTGGTTCTATTTGTAAGTAATTTTATTCTTTATGACTAGAAAAGGATAAAGTAACAACATATTCCTCTTCAATTAATATTTTTATTAGATTTAAAAGTCATTCAACAATCTGACATATTTAAACTAAATAAAACCTAAATGACAGGAAAAAAAAAATAAGAGTGAGAGTTTCTTTACCATGTATTCAAAAATGAAAAATAGTTCATTATTTTCTCTAACAACCTCTTTCAACTTTATGATATTTGGGTGATTCATTATACGGAGGGCCTGCAGAAGGAGCACAATACACGTCAATAAAGACAAACTATAATTGAAACAAAATCTGATTACAGTTCTGGGAAGGGGAAAACCATCTATAACTCCATAAAGAAACAAGTACTGTAGAACATACCTTAACTTCTCTTAAATTTGTGTATTCTTCCCAGAAACAAAACTTTCTTTTCAACTTTTTGACAGCAACCTGATAGACAAAATCAGGAGCATAACATCAGAAGATACTAAAAAATGTAACATGGAAACTGCAGGTTTAACCACAATGAAAGAAGCCACTGCCTAAATCAGTACGGTAACTGTACCTCTCAAAAGAGCATCCCAGAAAACAAAAAGAAACGTTTATAATTAAAGCAAAAACAAGTATCCATTTTGAACTTCAATATACAATGTAAACATGATGAATGTTAACATTGTTATTGTTATCACATTTTTCTTACAGAATTAGTTGCTATCGTTAAAAGAATATCTCACAAAATATAGATATTGTAGATCACCTTTTTTTAATTTTATCAGAGAATAGCATGAAAGCTTGGAGCAACAATGTTTATACTCCAAAAAATATAAAAAAGACAAGGAAGGGCAACTTCTAAAAGCCATTTACTATATAGGACAAATCTAACAACAATAAAGGATAATTGCACCAGATTAATAAAAAGAATGAGTAGACGAATGCTGAAGTTGAAAAAAATTGTTCTTGCTAGCCAGAGTTGCTTACAATCTCGTATGTTTGCATATCACGGGCTTTATATACATGACCGCAAGAACCATCCCCGAGCTCTCTCAAAATTTTATATCTAAAGAAGAAAAAAACAGACAAGAAATAATATAATTTAATGAGAGAATTGAAGGACCAGAAACAATGCACAAATCAATGGATAAGAAGGAACTAACCTTTCCATTATTAGAATTACAACACTATAAATAACACTTCAGAGAGACTGGAACGGATTCCATGAAAACATGGCTAACTGTCAACACAGTGTCGGCACTTAGTTTGCAGACATGGGTTAGAGTTAAAATATAGCATGAAGCATTTAGCATCATCAACAATCCACTTTTCGTTGTAGAAGTTATCTACAAAATGGAAGAGGTCCGTCAACATGCTGCAACCTTCAGAAAACCCAGTGTTCGGGTGATGTCTTTATCATATGACATGTATATCCATGTTCAGTTTGACTAAATCAACTTCAAACTGAGCCCATACATTGGAGAACAAGTTATAGCCTGCAGTACAAAATATAAACGTTAGTGCTTTTGAAACTACACAAATTAGCGAACAATATGTGCGCTTAAAAAGTGTATTAATAGGAAAATGCAGTATTATACTATTTCACTGTACAAACGCAACAGTAAAAATATCACTCAATAGTCAGACAAGTGAAAGGTTTGTCATTCAATCCTCTACAGGGGGACCCTAAGCCCAAAGACTTCGTGGAATTTACTCCTCCAATCTACCCAGAAATAAAATATAACATTGATCAAACAAACCTTCCCATGAATACTCAGATCCTAACGACACAACAGTAACCATGCCTTGTTGCATAATAATTCTAACGGCTGCATACCCTCTACTGTACAATATTATAACCAACAGTTCAACTCATATTACTCTATTTAATCCACCCAAAAAACTAAAATCTATTGGTCTACAATCCAGAGCCACAATCAACAAGTAAATCAGACCAAAGAATCCATATCAGCAACAACGAAATTAAAATATGGAAAACGATTTTTTTGAAAGAAAGAAAAAATGAAAATTTAACGTGCTTTGTTAAGCTTAAAGTATGGAAAACGATATATTTCAAAAGCTATATAATGAAGCCAAAGAAAAAAAAACATTTATTTATGTTCCCCAAGTAAGCGAATCCAAACAAGGACTATAAACAAAAACACAAGATATGTATGTATATGAAAAAAAAGACGAAGAAGAAGTTTTCTTCACAATCTATCCATAAAAAAGTGTTTCCCTCAAAATTATAACAATTTTGTATAATGAATATGCACGCTCAATACAACCTGGTCCGAAACAATTTCCGAAACACAATTTCGGTTATTTTCCAATGTGATAAATCCATAAAGTATTGTTTCAACTCAGAGCAAGTGAAAAATAACTCGGCTTTCCTTTCCATTGCCCGTTCTCTTACGAAACAAACCGATTGCAAAAGAAACACAGACCACAATTCATGCTGCATTTGAGTTTGCGTGGCAGCTACGAACCAGAGGCAACGAAAGCAACACGAAGAATCGGAAATTGACGTATCGCACGAAGAAAAATTCGGAAAAAAAAAAAAAGAAAAGACGAAGAACTCACCGCGTGTGAGAATTGGATAGAATCAGAGCGGAATCAAGAGATACGCAAGCACAGATCGGCAATGTGAATGAACTTTCTCGGAAACGAAACGAGAAAAATGAATTCGTAGGGAGATAGAGAGAGAAGAGGAGAGAGAAAAGCTTTAGAGAGAGAAAATTCGGATTTGCGAAGAAGCCATATGAGAGAGAGGAGGAGGATTCCATAGATGAAAAAGGAAGGAGAAGAAACCAAAGATATAAATAAATATATTATTTTTTACTTTTTTTTAAAATTTAAAATATAAATTTAATTGTAAGTTGACAAATAACATTTTTAAAATATTGTATAGGTCGCACAAGTCTTTGAAAAATAAAAAGACCTATTATAACCTTTTTTTAATATAATTTGATTTAGTCTCTCAAAATAAATATATATATAATATACTTAATATCGAATTAATCCCAAAACTTATATTTTAATGCATAATTATTTTTTAAATTAAATTTTAATAATAAAACAATACAATGAAACTTTTCAACCCACCTAATTATTTTACCTTTTACTTACTCAAAGATTCAATTAAGATTTCATTCTTTAAAATCAAATTTGACAAACATATGCAATCATTTACCTTAGTTTAAAAATTAATTTAGGGATAAAATTATAAATTTAAAAAGGTTGATCGTCTATTTTTCATTTTATTTCAATCCATTAAAAAAATTATAACATTTTTTACCCTGATGAGATATTTCAATTTATTCAAATCAGTAATTGAAAGATAAAATTACTCTATCAAAGATACATTGATTATTAGTAATATCATTATAAGAAAAATATTAAATGTTAAACTACAAGATAGAATAAAATTACAATAATAATAATAAATATTTATATTAATAAAATGATTAAAAAAACAGAAAAATATAAAATCAAATTGATGAAAAATAGAAATTTAAATTTACAAAATAACCATGATAATTAAAGAAAAAAATATATAATTTTGAAGAAAAAAAACATTAAAGGTAAATTAAAATATGGTAGGGAAGAAATATTCTAAGCATTTATTTCATTATTTTATTCCTTTAAAAGATTTAAATAGAGATTGCTTGGCTGTTAGTGGGGTGGGGAGCTGTGGTCCCCACGTTGATATGAAAATGTTTCTTTGAGATTACCTTTTTGTCCTCCAACGACTTCCATAATTACTGAAATACCACATTGTCGATTTTGCCCTTCACTTTTGCTACTCGAAAGACGGTTATACCCTCAATATCCGAGCGGGAGACAATTTTACCCCTTGCGTTGGATGGATAAGGATAAGGGATGTAAAAGTTATTAAGAATAATTTTCTGGTTTTATCGTCATTTCGTATAATTATTCCTCAGCATATGCTGCGTCAGATCCGAGGGCTGGATTTAGTCGAAGAATAGTTTCTAGAATGTTGATGTCATCTTATAAATTATTTTTTTATTTATTGAAAATTTAAAGTATATATTTTCAATGAATGAAATTTTTTTTTATTGAATATTTATTTATAGATAATAATATTTTTTGGAATATTAAGAAATATATTAGAAAATTTAATTTTTCTCTTTCACGAAATAATAATATTTATAGTTTTTTCCTGTTACAGTTTTTTTAAAGAATCATATTTGCAGTTTTTTATAACTTTTTTAAAACTCTTTCTAAAGTATTTTTATTAGTTTTTCTTTTTCTCTAACGTTTAAAAACTGGTTGTGATTTAATTGGTTTTAAAACTGAAAATTAAAACAATTATAGATTCTTCTTGTTTTCACTTTTGCTATTTTAATTTTGCAATTAAGGAAAACAGGTAGCATATGGAAAGGAAAAAGAGAACCGAAATTCACAATAAATCCACTGAATAATATTTTTATTTTCTCATTTCTGAAAGTATTTTAAATAATTTTAAAAGTTAAATATTATCAATATAAATTTAATATTTTCAGTTAATCAGTAATTAAATTATGCGTTACTTTAAATTTGTAAGAATTTAGAAAATAATCTTAGTGTAAAAGTGATATATTTTAAATGATATCAGAATATTTTATTATTAAAATGAAAAGAGTATATAAATAGAAAATTAGTCACCATCTCTCTAGAAGATTAGAGTTCGCCACTTGACTTCTACCACCGAACTCTACAAGACTGTTGGATCAAAATATCAGATAGAGTAAGTTCCTTTTGACTCATTTTCTTTGAGTTAGTTTTGATCTAGCTAGGTTTGTCTTTAGTTTAGGCTTGCATGTGATGTTTTTATCTTCAAAATTAGTTTTTGTTAATTCAAGGTCTATTTATAGTTAGATTTTTTATCAAGACTTTGTGTGCAAGTTAAGCTACCCTTGGACAAATTTAGGATTTTGAGCTCTCAGTGAGCATTTGCTCAAGTTCAGGTAAGGGGAGTTAGTTTTATTCTTTTCAATAGAACCCTTAGAAGATCTAGATGTGGGGGTGATGTGGTCACCAGTTCCATTTTTTCTTGCAGGATTGCTTGTTTTTGTGTATATTAGAATTTGATTGAGATTAGAATGTGAAATTGTAAATATGGCAGATGTTGTAGAACTATATTGGTTTTGATTTGAATAAATAAATGAATGTATTTGAATAGTTTGATGAAGCACTTAAAGGGAAATGTTTGATGTGTATTGATTGTTTGTTTTTGATTTATAGATATTGGATATATGGCATTATAGATTTATAAAGAAGCTATATTAGAGTAATTATCCAACTCTAGCACGAAATTTGTTACTTTAGTTTGGTATATTTGATAACATAATTTGAATGGAATTTTTTGGGTGAAAATGTGAAATAAATTAGATTTTACAAATTGTTTTATGCATATTTCGCTTAGGCAAGAAGATTCTCGCTCAAGCGAAAATGGGGATGAATTTTTGGGTGCTCTTAGGTTCAATCTCGCTCAAACAAGAAGATTTTCACTTGGGCGATACCCATCTCGTTCAAGCGAGCAAATTCTCACTCAATCCAGTAAAAAAAAAGTTTATTTTTGCTTTTGAGAGCCTAGTTTAATATTGTTTACTGTTTTTTAAGTGAAAATTTTAAATTTTATTTAAAATATGATTAAAATTAATTACTTATGATTTTAAGTGAATTTTGGTGATATATTTGGATTTTTTTTTAAAGTTCATATGTGATGTGATTGAATAGTGTATTAATGTGTTACACAAAGTACATAATGATGTGAAAGTGTGATCCAGACATAGTATTTTCAGGAAAGAACATACAGTGTCGAGATTGCTATTAGGGTGTATTGATTTGTGAGTATCTTGTGAATGAGATGATCCTGAATCAACTGATATAATGGAATCACATAGACGAAGTTATTCAGTTGGTGAAAGTCAAATGAGGTACACAAGTCTTCCAGAAGTAGAGTCAAGTGTCTATGTGTTGTGAGCCAGTAGAAGTCTGACATGAGAAAGATGAATTATGAATTATGATAGACATTTGATGGTTTTGTGAAAATGCATGAGAAATGATGGCTTTATGTTGATATTTAAAGTTACATTTATATTAAAAGTTTTAAAAATAGCTAGCTCACCCCATTAGTTAGAAGTTGGAGAATAAAAATGTTTATTTTCTTTTAAATATTTTGTTTTAATCTTATATAAATATTTAATATCCCTATCAAACTACAAGAAAAAAGAGTTTTAATGGAGGTTAACCCTAGGAATTAATTCAATTAACGGATTTTTTTTTAACATTTGTTAAGCTCCAAAAGATTATTCCAAAACCTCAGCAAAATAACAGAGTTTTTTTAACCTAAGTTAAATTTCAAAGGTTTATTTTAAAATCTCAGCAAAATAACGTAAAAATTTTTAACCTTTGTTAAATTTCAAATGTTTATTCTAAAACCTGTGCAAAATAAATGAAGTTTTTTTTAACCTTCGTTAAGTTCCAAAGGTTTATTCCAAAATCTTAGAAAAATAGTAAAGGTTTTTTTAACCTTCGCTAAAGGTTTATTTTAAAATCTCAGCAAAATAACGGAGGTTTTTTTAAACCTTCGTTAAGTTTCAAAGATTTATTCTAAAACCTCAACAAAATAACAAAGGCTATTTTATTTTAACCTTCGTTAAGTTCCAAATGTTTATTCTAAAACCTCAGCAAAATAAATGAGGTTTTTTAACCTTAGTTAAGTTTCAAAGGTTTATTGTAGAACCTTAGCAAAATAACGAATGTTTTTTAACCTTCATTATATTTCAAAAGTTTATTTTGAAACTCATCAAAATAACGGAGGTTTTTTCTAACCGGTTGATTCTAAAACATCAACAAACTAACAAAACAATTTAGTCATTTTGATCTTATAATTATAAATATTTTGTCTAAAGATGTTTAGTCCAAATTTTTCATAAACTCCATTAGTTGATTTTTTTTTTCTTTCAAATTCTTCATAGATTAGAGCTCTTGAGTGCTTTTAATTTTCATTTTTGAGTTCTTAAATTGCTACTAGATCCTTAGCAATTTTTTTAAAGTATCATCTTATCCAAAATTCATTTTCGAAAGTTTTCTGAAAATTTTTCATGGTGAAAAAAAAGAATCCATAGGTGAGAATATTAAACGAAACTTTTGTGTTTTTTTCATTGGATCTTTGGTGCCAACAGTAAATCTTGAGACGCAAATAGTAATTTGAAACGTATTTCAGAATTGCTTAAATTGTTGTGCATTTTCATCCGATTTTGTGCTTCATTCATCAAATCTTCTTCACTTTTTGTGAGCTTTATTAAATTCCTTCGATTGGAGAACATTTAAGCAGTGCGATCTTGGAGAAGCATTTTGCGATTTTCGACGAACAGAAAATAGTAAACGATGAACAGTGATGAGGTTTATTCATCTTAAAATGGTGAAAACGTGAGTCAATCTGCGAAACTTGATCGGAATAGTACATCTCCTCCAGTGGTTCTGTTCAAAATCGGAATAGTTTTTCTTTGATTCTTCTAAATTTTCTTTTTTATCTTTTGAATAATCAAGATGACTGTTAGTCATTGAGCTGTTCAAACTGTTTGGATAAACTCTTATAGAAAAGTTTAACATGAATCTTGTGGGGGTGTTTTAAAATTCTTTTGCATCGTGTTACAATCGAAGAGTCAACACTAAATTTGTATCAAGTTTGTTTGCTCTACTGTAAACACAGGGTCTTACCAGAATCTATTAATGCAAATTTATACTTTGATGTCTTTTGTTTTTCCACAGGGTCTTACCATTCAAAATTTTCTTTGTTAAGAAGAGGAAGTGTGAGAACTGCACTTGTATAGACGGATAAGGTCTAGTACATGGAACTGGTTCTAATAATTGTTTTTGATACCTCAGTCGCTCTTTCTTCTCGTATTCGCTCTCTAAGACTCGGTCGATTGAGAGTATATGATGCAAAACTAATAAAAACGTATTTTACCCTTGTGTAGCAATGCTTATTTATAGTGTTAATAGTGGACTATTTTGTTTATGGATAGTATGTGATACATATCTTTAATAAAAAAGTATTACTTGATTTATCACATGGTTACCAAATTTATAGGATATTACTTGATTTATTGTATATCTCTTTATTTTCTATTTAATATAACCAATTCATCCGGTCGGTGACCGACAATGCGTCCTTGATCGCCGAGCCTTAAGGCATCATGAGGGATTGCCATGGTAAGAAAAAAATCCCTTGATCAAGCCGAGTCTTTGGACATAGAGAGGGATTGTCATGTTAAGGCATAACTTCCTTTATCGAATGGTGTTCGAAATTTTGTCATAATTGAAAACTTTTTTGGATATGTGAAAGTCACAATGAGATGAAAGGAACTCCACCTTCTTAATACTCCAACGATCATGGGTAAGAGCATAAAATATATCTTTGCACTATATATTGTATAGAATAATACTTATCTTAATCTTGGAGGTCATCCTCTATTTATAGAGTTTTGACTGATCTCCTCATTCGTCTTTTTTCATCAGAATAATATCACAATACATTTAAATAATAACAATCATATCTTTTATCTTCAGAATAATATCATAACAAATTTAAATAATAATAACCACATCTTTTATGTTTAGAATAATATAACAAAAAATTTAAATAATAAAAATAATTTTTTTTATGTTTAAAATAATATCACAAAGATTTAAATAACAACAATCATATATTTTATATTTAAAAAAATATTACAGAAGATTCGAAAAATAAATAATAAAAATAATATGTTTTATGTTAAAATAATATCACAAAATATTTAAATAATAACAATCATATATTTTATATTTAGAAAAATATTACTGAAAATGGGAAACAACTTAAATAATAATAACAATATTTTTAATTTTAAAATAATATTATAATAGATTTAAATAATAACAATTATTTATCTCATTAATATTTGATTAGGATTATATGAGTGAATGTTCAAATCTTTTGTGCTTCCATGATCATCAGTAAAGACATTAAATTTTGTTATTTCATAATATATATATATATATATATATATATATATATATATATATATATATATTACTGATTTATTTATTATAAAAAGTTTTTGAATTTTTTTTACTACATATATATTATTTCTTTATATGATAAAACATTTAAAAGATTTTGGATTCATTAAATTATGCTAAAATATCTAATATATATTTTTAATTATATTTTATGATAAACTGGATCCAATTGTCTGACTTTTTTATTCCGTGCCTTAATGGAATGAATAATTTTCACAACACTACGTACAATAATATAATTATATAATTATTAAGTATATTTAGGATTTCGATGTGTCTATCTTATATAAAGTTTTTTTTTTTTCAAATTCCTTTCACATTAAATATAAATCTTTTAAATAATATCTCAAATTTAAATATAATAACACATTATAAATAAATAGATGCTCTGGTAGGGTTTTGGAGAGTGAGTGCGACAGCTAGGGTTACGTCTCTTCACTGCTGATCGTATCTTGTTTGGTGGTTCTTGCTGTGTTCTCCACTGTTCATCTGGTGATTTTGGCTGTTTTGGTGGCACTGTGGTGTTTCGGTTGTTTCGTGGCGGCGCAGATAGTGGTGTGCTGCTCTGTTCCGGGTGCAGTGGATTCTTTTTACTGCAGCTAGGTTTGTCGAGGTGCGCAGAGACACTTGCGTTTTCAAGCGACTCGTATTGCAGAACGTGTTGCTCTATGTTTTCAATCCTGTTTGGGGGAGCTTTGTTATATTTTGTTGATTCTCACGTGTGAAGACTAGAATTCAGTTCTTACAACGTTCGTTTGGGGTGTTGCAGGATGGGTACGGATAATTCTGGATTTCAAATTCCTTGGAGATGTCTTGTAGATCAAGATTTTTCTTCTAATCACAAGATTTCTGATGAGATTCAAGCACAAGACAACACTTTTGCTCAAACATTGAATATTTGTATTATTTGTAACATTCCTCTTTCACAATTGCCATATCCGTCTATCAAGAATGGGAATATTTGTAATATTTGTCTCTCACAGTTGCCATCTCCGTGCATCAAGAATGGTGAAGTTACAGTTAGAATTTCAGAAGAAGATTATTTGGCTGGTCTTGAAGATTGTAAAACTCACCTTCATGGTAGGATTGTTCGAGTTAAAGGTGACAAACCTCTTACTCATTTAGAGTTATCCAAAAAATTGGATTTTGTTTGGAATTCGTTGGGTCCTTGGAAGGCTATTCCTCTAGCAAAAGGATTTTACGAATTTGCTTTTGATTCTCTTGAAGATATGAGAAGAGTTCTTCTTGTGGAGTCTTGGAATCTCAATCCAGAAATTTTGAGAATTTTTGCTTGGACTAAAGATTTTAATTATGCTTCTATGGAGATTTTGATTGAAAAAATGGATAAAGATAGATTATTAAGTGAAGAGAATGAACAAGTACAAACATTTAGGAAACTACGACGTCCTTCCAATATTCGAGGAAAAGTTAATAAGAAAACTTTCCAAACATCTAAGAAAAAGTAATTGTCATTACTCTTTGTTCTTTGTTGTCTTAAAGGTTATTTGTTGTTTTCTTTTTATTTTGGTTTTTCATTTTGCTTAAAAATTTTAAAGTAGTTGTTTAAGTCTTTTTTGTAATTTCTTTTTTTATTTTTGCATGAGTTTAGTTTAGTCCTATAATTTTATATATATATATATATATATATATATTTATTTTTATTTTTTTTCATGTGATAACATGTATTACCTCGAATAAGTTTTAATAACATCTATATAATTTATTTATTTTATTTTATAATTGATTGGATAGAATTTTTTTACCTTTACTATTATTTTTTTATCGATTGAAAATTAATTAAATATAATATAAAATAGTTCTACTCCAATTCTTATACAATAGAATAGTCATTCTTATTCTAATATTAATTAACTTTAATATATACTCATTGAAAATTAATTATAAAATAAGTTCTTTTATTTTAGATATTTACATTTTAAATATTACAACTCAAACATTTCTAATTAAACAAATGAAAATTTTCTTACACTAATAAATACATAACATTTTACACAATAAATCTATATATCAACCTCCTTTTGTAATGGACACTAATCACTTCAACAAAATATGTGATAACTAACAATGTCTTTCACACTAATATAATTAGTTAAAATATACACTTATATAGTTTGTTCTTGAGAGTTGGAAAGAAGTTGATGAAGACAATGATAATTGTCATATTTCAGTAATATTTCATATTAAAATACAAACACTTATAAATATTTATTGATAAAATAACTATAGTTTAACCCCTAATTTATGAATTTAAACTTTTTTTACATATTTTGTGATTATAATATGAATAAGAACGATTTATTTCAGGATTTTATGAGAAAATGAAGATGAAAGGGCTAAAAGAGAATAAAGATGAAAATGAAAGGTTGGAACACCAAAAAACTCGCCCAAGCCAGAAGCACTCCAGAGGAACTCACCCAAGCAAGTTCAATCTCTAGAGAAGTTGGGCTTTTTCTCGTCCAACTCGACCAAGCGAGTACAATCACGCCTAGGCGAGAAGTCACTTATCCCAAGTCCAACTAGGTTAAATATGAGGCGTGAGACACAACCTTATACATCATTAAGAGAATAAAAGGTGATAGAAAACTCTAAAGGAGGTGTCGTCAAGAAGAAACATCCTGAATCTTCTTTTCTTGCTTTCCATGCTTGTAATGGCCAACACGAGTGACTAATTCTACCATTTGGGATTAAGAGTAATCTTTTCAAACTCTTATGTATTGAGGTGATATTTAAATATAATATTATGTTCTTCATTAATGATTGATATTGTCATTTTATTTCTAATGCTTGTTTATCATGATTTTGATCCTTAGATTTAACTGAACAAATTTGAAGATACCTTGGAAAAGTTCATGAAAGCTGCTCCGGCCAATCAAGAGAATAATATGGCAGAAATAAAAAATTTAGAAACATAGGCATGATAGATTGCCAAACAATTAGCAGAGAGACAGAGTGGTCAGTTTTCAACCAACACACAGACCAACCCAAAGGAACAATGCAATATAAATACCACTGAAAGTGGTAAATAGCAGGAGAAGGGGATGGTAATAAATTAGTTGTTGAAAAAGAAAGAAAAGATGAGACTAAGAGAGAAAAGAATAGTATCGAGGAGGAAAAGAATTACAAAATCCTTGATTTTCCATTGTAATTGTAAGTACGTAGGAGCAAGGTCAATCCTTGTCGGACCCAAATAAAAAATTTCAAAAATATTTACTTTATTATTTTTTACATGCATTTGTTCTTCTGAATATGCTCCAGCGTTTTTTCCATCCTTGAATTTGGTTGAATGGCCTCAGGTATGGTATGTTCAATTGTAGACTCTTCTTTTGTTGGAGTTGCCTAGTGAGTCAAGATGTATGTCTTGTTGATGGAAGACCTAATAATGCACACTGGATAAATTGGTATTCTCACTCCATAATGCTCGCATAATTCACAGATTAAGCTAGAAAAAATTAGAGGCTTTATAGTCACTACTTTGGTATGTGGTGTTTGTAATCTGGTTTTGATTGCTTAATGGATTACTCAGTGGTTTCTGGGGACTGGATGTAGCTCTTGGTGTAAGAGTGAACCAGTATAAATCTGTTTGTGTGATTCTCTCTTTCCCTGATCTCACAATTCACCCCCCTCTTTTTTAAAGGCCATATATTCTAACAAGTGTTGTATGAGATATTTGAAAGATTGATATTTGATGTTTCTTATTTAATGTTTTTGCCCAGGTTTGGAATTTGTGGTGTGTTCTGTGCAGATTTCCTTGGCTTTTTCTACCTGGCAGGGATGGATTGATGTGTTTGCCTTGGGTTGCGATTGAAAGTTTTTTGTGATTTGTGCAGGTTTTTCTGGTTATGTTCTCTTCTCGCAGGATTGATTGTTGTCTTTGACAATTAGTTATGGTGTAGGTCAGACTACTAGCAAAAACCTTCTTTAGCAGTTGGATTTTGTGCCTGTTCTGAGGATGTGTTTCACTTGTGGGTTGATGTATTTGGGGATTTTGTATCTTGTTCTGCTATGTGATTTTGGGTAATGTCATGTAAGGTCTGGTGGATCCTTATTTTGGGTTTTTTGTATAAGGGTTGGGGTACCCCTGAAATACCTTATTTTATTTTATTTATTCTTTGTTGATAAAAAAAATTCAAAAAGCTTAGCAAATTCATGTGTCATCCACATTTAAAATGTCCATGCAGTTTCAAAAGTTGATTAAAGTGGAACAAGCATAAGGGTTGGAATGAACAAGATGATCAAACAACGTGCATCTAAATGGATCTAAGTCTGATAAGCATAGATGAGTTGGGCACATCCTTAAGCGCTTAAAAACTGATAAGGAGAGGATTTGATTTACCTAATTGGATGCTTTCTTGATTTTGATTTAGCAGTGTAAGTATGGATCACAAGATGAACGAAATGTAGTTAAAAGAAAAGATTAATTTTATGGGAAGAGGGAGATTTAGGAAGTAGCTCAAGAGGAGGAACATAATCCTTAAGCGCTTAAAAACTGATAAGGAAAGGAAATCCAATTCGCTGAGTGCATGCTCTTCTTCTCAACGGATTCATTCAAATTTTTAACACAACAACTACTTTTAAGAATTCACTCAGTGCATTTTCATTCGCTTCAACAAATGTTAACTCGAGAGTGCTGATTTTTGTCATTTAATTTGGCTTGAACGAAACGAGAATAACTTCAGCAAATTAAAACCATACCTGTTAAACAAAATTTTTTTGCTGAGCATTTTGCCGTTGGCTTGAGCGAATTTTGTCCAAAGAGCAATCCTTCCTCTAGTGACATTTTAGCTTAAGCGAATTGGATTTAACTGAGCGGATTTGCTTTTCAACAAAATTTCTCATTTTGATAAGAGAATTGGCTTAAGCATTATGTTATACACTAAGCAATTTGTCTTCAATTGAAATAAGAGTTTTTTTGTCAATTTTGCTGAGCAATTCTGGGTAGGCTGAGCGAATCATGTATTCTATTTTTTTTTTTTCATTTTGTTTAGTATATGCCTTTTTTTTTCCTTTTTCTCCTAGCACTTTGTCCTTCATAATTTTCAACTTTCTCCTTTTTGGTCTTCTTCCCGTCTCTTCAAAAAGAAATTATTTTTTTTTTTGCAGAAACAAAATAACACAAAAACAAACAACAAAAAGTTGTAAGAAAATATTGGGTTGTCCCAATAAGCGTTTTTTAACGTCATTATCTTGACGCCTTTATCTTTGTCATTCTTCGGGAGTAGGGCTCTTCCTATCTGTTATTTTGAAGCAAGTCCCTTGAGGTTTTGGTTGGTGAAGATTGTTCAAAGATGCAACACCAAAACCTCATTTTGCATTTGCATTTTGACCTTTCCTTCATCCACATCTATGACCATTCTTGTTATTTCCAGGAAGGGTCTACCTAGAATGAATGGGGCTTCCTTACATTCCTCCATTTCCATGACCATAAAGTTCGTAGGGAATGTAAACCTGCCAATTTTCACTGGCACATCTTCAATAATTTCAAATGGTTGTTGTACACTTTCATTTTCCATTCTTAATGTCATGCTAGTTGGCTTTATGGTCACCTTTCCTAGTTTCTTCATAAGATAGAGAGTTTTTAGATTGATATTGACTCCTAAATCTAGTAATGCATTTTGTACCTGAAGGTTGATTTCCTTAAGTTACTGGGATAGTAAAACTTCCAGGATCCTTCGCATTCCTTGGTAGGGATTGTTGTATCTCTTAATTGCAATCCTTATTCATGTCTCCTATATTTTTTTTTTCTTAGATAAAACTTCCTCCTTTTCAAAGATTGGATGGTTAGAGATAAATTAAATAATATAAATATAAATAAATAAACAAGGTACTGAAAATAAATTAAATCGCATAAATATAAATAAACAAACAAAAACTGTGTGTAATTCGAAATAAATTAAATGACATAAATATAAATAAATAAATACCAGTCCGTAGATGACAAAACATAAATAAATAAATAAGATCATATATATTTGTCCATCAATGAGGTATAAGTTGTCCATATAAAGAAATATAACACTACATTCAATTCAAAACCTTAAGGTTTAATGTTTGGTGTTTTTTTTTTTAACTTTCTCACCCGTATTCAATGTGAAACTTTCAATTCATACCAATGAAAACCCCACATTTAGTAGAAATGAGAAAATTGAGTGACCATAAAAAAAAAAAAAAGACTCAAACAATAAGCCTTAGGATTTTATGTTAAGGAGGGAATTATTATACACTATGCATGTGTAGATATGTGTGGCTTGGGTTATTGTGAACTTACCATGATCCATCACTTTTAGGTTTCCTTGTTAATCTAAGTTTTGGATTGGATCATATGTTAGTTTATGATAAGACATACTTAATACAAATCTTTCAAAGTAATTATTTTTGATTGCTAATCAAAATATTTCCTTTTATCTACATTAATCTAAGTCTTAGATTAGATCAAATGTTAGTACGTGATAAAAGATATTTAATACAAGTCTTAAAAAAATATTTATTTTTGGATTATTAATCAAAATGTTTCCTTTTTTATATACACTCTTTCATGTTAAAAATTTATTTAAATAACTTTTTTTTTGTATTGTTTGTTTAATTATATGTTATGTCTATATTGTGTACACAAATAAATGTAGATACATATGCATAAACAATATCTAGAAGAGATTAAGAATGTATTTTAGACTCTCTCTTTTATATTAATTTATATTTATATATATTTTGTTATATTATATTAAAGTTTTGTATAAACCTGTTGGTTTATATTAAAGATGATAGTTTTATGTGGGTGTAACAATATTAATAATTATAAAAATAAAAATAAATAACAATACTATTATTCTTATAATAATAATCATAATAAATAATAATAATTATTATTATAAAAATATCATTATTAATTTATTTTTATTGTTATTTTTGTAATAATTAATATTATTATAACAAGACCGTAAAAGTATAAACAAGTGGAGACATAGTTTATTTCATATCTATTTTGTAGTATGATTAAGTTAGTAATCAAAATTGTAATAATATTTTGTAGTATGATTAAACAAATTTCCAATCATTAATTACAAATTTGGTGAACTCTCTCAAATGCTCTGTCAAATTGATCTTTCAAACCATCTTCAAATGAGGTCTTATATTCCTGCAAGAATCGCAACCACAGTAACAAATATTGATCCTGTGATGTCATCTTAAGAAGATCCAAACACTGCTAGGCCTAGCAAATTTATTACTTCCATTGTCATCTTTAACAAGAAGGTCCTTAGAAAAACCAACACTGCATCAAAAGCTTGAGGGGAGAAGATTTGACCAAGAACAGCAAAAGCATCTTAAAGGTTTGCTATAACTTAATATTAGATTTTTCAAGAATGTAAGTGTTAAAATTCTATGAATGTTTAATATAAAAAATACACTATTGCTTCAGCCATTTGGTTACAAAATATGCTAGCAACAAGTTCATAGATTAGTTGTTAAGTACATGTTTTTGGAATATTTACAAGGAATAATTAAAAGAATAAAACAATGAAAAATCAAACACATACTAAACTTTTTGATGAATCACTCTATAGTAAAGATTTTGGAGCAATTCCACCTTACATGTAGTGCTTGTGAAAATCAGTGTTTATTCACTAATTTTGTATAGTTTAGACCTGGAGTTTGAGACAGTAATAGACCTTCGATCAATTTTTGAATAGAAAAATCTGTAAGCAAAGAAAATCATGGTAAAAATAAAGTGACATTTATGTGATTATTAATACAAAGAAAAAAGAAAAAAAAACTGAATCATCTTCTCATCAAACAAGTTCATACTGAAAAGTTTCACCATGACATGTAAAGGGAAAGAAGAAGGGAACATTATAGATTAAAGGAAAGTTGAATGTAAGAAACGACACAATCTATTTTTAAGGACAATATTAGGATTGTTGCACTCTTAAGCTTCACTAACTCATCCCTGGAGGCACACGTTTTTAGAGGAGTGCAAACATAAACAATTCTAAACTTGAAGATGCATACTTTTGCAGTATTATATGCAACCTGTGTCAATGCATTCATGTAACTTTTTGGTTTCCATCCTGAAAAAACTTGTATTCATTTGCCAAAGTGTTTTTGGTATCATTATCTAATCAAAAATGAAGTTTCACCTCAGCAATCTGCATCTGCATAATAAATATTTGTATTGAAAAAAAATTCGATTTGATTGAAGAAAACTACAAAAAGAGCTTAAGGAAACTAATTCCAATTCTATGCAAACAAGGAATTGCAAAATTCTTTTCACTAGTGTGATATTGTGAAAACCTGGAAAATATTCAAAAGATATTGATCCAAACAACTTTGTACTGTTTAAAATATCTATGAACTTAAGTCCAAGCACTGGAACTTTACATGATATAGAGTAAAGGTGTACTATATATACAATATAAACATAAACCCAACATATTAAAGCTAAAACCAAAACTCACTCTATATACAAGGAGAATTCGCTTCACAACTCAGAATTTTTGGCTACTAGTGCCCTTACACTACTTAGTCCTCCTTAAGCTTATAGACATTGTCAATGTAATCTTCTGTCTCCCACAGGAAAGATCCAAAAGCAACAGCTTCCAAGACTAGTCTCTTCAAGCTAGAAAATGAAGTCAAAATAACATCATCATTCTCAAACGAACCCGATTCCTTGTTGTTAAAGAGTGCACAACTATAACTACCAACCAAATTCACAGCCTCCTTAGATCTCAATCTGGCACATCTCTGCAATGATCCAGGATGAAAGCTCATAACATAACATTTTAAGTCCTCAACTTCCTCTTCTGGCCTGATTAACCCTTGCCCTAAGGATGGCATGTTACTCAAGTGGCCAAAGATGGCATCTTTGAGTCCATAAGAACACATAAGGGAAGTCCTATGACCAAGGTGAATATCATGGTCAGCCAACGATAGATTTCGTTCTAGGTGGTATCTCAATGAAACTGACTTCAAAAAGTAACCATATAATATGGAGGCAACATAAACTCGGGCAAGTAAGAATTGTCTAACTTGGGTTGTTGCCCAACTCTCAGTTACACTAGATTTTGCTTTCAAGCCAGTTACAGTAGTTATGTGTTCCCTTATCATATCCAAAACTTCCAAGCTATGAATAGACTCTAGTTCCCAGTCCTTAGAAGGCAATATCTCTAGCCTGCCATTGTAAAGGCAACTAGAAAGTTTTGGTACCAAAGGGACCCTGATCTCAGAAAACTTGTAAAAAATCAGCAAGTACATAACATCTTCTACAGCAATTTGACACTGATTCTCTTTTAGTTGTGCAATCCTCCTGGCATTCAGAAAAGGTTCAAGTCAACATCTTTTCAATGGATATCTACAAGTTTGTTATGCAACTACTGAGGAATTTAAGACGAAGGTTTAACTGTTCTGTTTATTTCATTCCAGGGCATGACTTGATACCAGGCAATACCCGGACACATTTAATCATGCAGACACTGCTTCATATCTGAAAAGACCATCAATATTTAACTCCAATTAAAACAATGTAAAAGATATTACAGGACAATTCAGGTCAAAGTGGGGAAAGGAAAATGGCCGTCAGCAAAAGTTCAAGCATCTCAAATCTCATGAAAGCTAGTACATTGTATTCGAAGGTTTCAGAGGGAACCAAAAGTTGTAAGCTGTCCTCTGCTACTGCTACCATTAAGAAGTGAGAAGTTTTATCGTCAACAGATAAGAAGAGACACCAAGAAATGCTGTTCATGCTCAAAGTTTGAAGGTACAATTCAGAGAAGAATAATTTAAAATCTCCAACTTAAAATCATGTAACCATTGATTTGTCAGCCTCTAAAGCTCTACGTGTAACAGGAAAAAGGCCACTAATCTTTGGAACAAATACTTCTCCACAAAATGTTAGGGACAGCAAAAACAATCAATCAGGGCCAGAGAAAGTACGGTTTAGCTTTAGACCAGGAATGATGACCAAACAATGCAAGTTGAGGTATGATAAAGTCCCTAATCTTCACCTCCAAAACATCATGAATCCACATCTTAGTGATAATGACTACGGAGTTAGAACAGCTATGTGATTGTATTTTTCCTACAATATCCTGCGTTACCTTGCAAAATAAAAGAAAAAGAAAAAAAACCAGAAACAAGCCTATCTATGAACCCCGTCTAGAGACCATTCAATTGCCAAATTAAGGTTACTTGAAATGACACTTTCTATTTGTGTTCCTCTGCCTCTACCCTGGACTGGACCCAAAAGCTATTCACTACTTAATGATTACCAATGCTTTAGGAATTATTAGAATCATAAAAACAGTGATTTCTGTCGGAATTTCCGATAAACATAAACTCTTGATCCATATAGACCCATCCCATTGATCATGTCTCTGGCCTAGCATTCCCTGGTGAGTAATTTACCATGCTAGCTCAGAAGCCGCAAGACACTTATGTCTAAGCCTTTTACTTTCCCATAGAACAATTTTTAGTAGTTCTTGATGACTAATAAATCGCATTCTTTTATCTTGGACTGGTTCAAATGCTCAGCTACAAAGGTAAAATCTGTAAGACAAAATTTCGTGACGAAACTGCACTACAAGCTAAGACCTATATGATTGGAGATTTGGAGTGCCATGCTAGCATCATCAAGAGCATCCCTAAGTCAGAAATGTTTTAACAGGATAAGGTCCTCATTTTTGGCGTCTTTTTTAGCATTCTTTGTATGAAGTTTTAAGACTTTCCATCTCAAATAAGATTCTTTCTTTTACGACCAATCTTCCCTGTTTTCTCTGTTGCTGAAAACATCTTATATTCCCTTCAGTATAGTTTCCCTTACACTCCAAAAGAAGTGTTTTATCTAACAAAAGTAAAACATGTATAACCACATAAAAATTAAAGTTCCAAACAGTCACTGTATAACACACTAACAAACCTCTGAGCTCTACATGTCTAGAAAGTTGAGTTCAAAGTTCTTTCCCCTTTAATATAAAATCAGGACCTTTACCCAAAGAAACAAGATTTCACCCATATAAATCAGAAAAACACAATTTGTTGAACGCACTTCCGCATCCATATACATATATTAACAAAGCACCGGATGCAAGGCTTGTAACTTTACACACAGAATCACCAAAATTTCCTCATTGAAGTCACACATATCATATAGTAACATGTCAAGGTCGTAAACAGTGGTCCAGGACAACAATTATGGCTGCAAAACTATTCTGATTCAAAGTTTAAATGACCTTTTCAAACCAGAGGATTTAAATTGAGTCTCCTTGAGAGATTTATTTTATAAACCCTGTTTGTTATTCTCTGAATTTTATCTGATATTATCGATTTCATGTACCATAATCCCTTATTTTTGGTTGATTTTGGTAGTTTTGTTGAATCTCTCTAGAAGTCCTGAGTTAGATTCTCTTTCAATAGGATAGAAGATGTGGCTAACTACTGGTAAAAAAACAAAGGTTTTTGTGGTTTCCGCCACATTTATCTCCAATTTCTCCAAATATCAAGTACGGAATCAAGGTTTTTGGGTCTGCGCCACATCAGCCACATTTATGAGCTGTTTCTCACAATATCAAGGATGAAACCGCCGCAACCACAATTTAAAACCTTAGCACGGATCAGGTTTTCAAGAAAACTCATAACAAAATAGAATCCTTAAATACTGTTTGGTCCCAAAATACCATACGAAATTCAAACTTCATAAAACACGTCAAATCAACTTCAAAAGGAAAAAAAAAAAAAAGGGGTGTTAAAAAACTTATATTCACCAACCAACCTGTGCAGCAAGGCCTCATCAGTGACAGAACCAAGCACCATGCGAGCATGTGCCGCATCACGATCCTCAGCCAAGAGCTTCAGCTCTTCCCCAACAGCAACATGGAACATCTGAGGATGGTTCTGAAGCACCCCACTGAGGAACTTCCCCACCATGGAGCGTGGCTCCAAAGGAGAGTTCAGGCTGCTAAACTCACATGGGCTGGCTCCAGCACTTGATCTGATGAAGGGTCTACGCCTGCTGTGTAACAAACAAGAGGAAGAAAAGGAAAAAGCACCACCACCGCCACCGCCACCAAAATCAGGCCTTGTGAAGAATCTGAAGTGGGGTTTATGAGATGATGAAGGCAGAGCGAGGAGTGAGTGATGGTGGTGGTGGATGACACAGTTTTCCATCAAACAAACAACAAAGGAGTTGAATTGGTGAAAGAAGCAACAAGATTAGAGAGATTGTGTGTGTGTGAGAGAGAGAGAGAGGTTGGTGTCACTGTGATGTGTTGTTGTGTTAAACAAAGTTGGTGTGGTTTTGTATTGTTTATGTGAACTGTGATAACAGGTTGAGATAGGATTCTTCAATTCACAAGAAAAGAGAAGTAAACTAAAATATCTTTGGTATCTTCTTTTTCTTTTGATAAAATATCTCAGGTATCTTCTTTTTTTATAAAATGGAAATTTGAATATTTTTCAACTAATAAGGTAATTTTAATTTAATTTTTAAGAGAAAAAATTGACCTATTACTCAACTAATAATGAATTTTCCTAAATTATGATTTGAGATAAAATGATAATGTAATAGAGAAAGTTGAGTAGCAAGTATATCTATAGATTGTATTAAAATATCTTGGTTTATGCAACGGATAGGGTTCTGAGACTTTTGAGGTAAGGAAGGGTCAGAGGTTGTTGTTGATAAGTGATAAGTGCGTTTTCTAGTGGACAGTTGTTTTGTCATGGATGTGGTCCCAAACAAGGTACAGATCAATGCTTCTAAAAAATTACAACAACTATTACTTATTTACTCATTGTGCAAATCAAAATTTAATAAATATATAATTTTATTTTGGTCCCTTTTGGATTTTTATTTTTGCCATAAAAAGTTACTGTCAGATTCTTTTTTCTTTTTCAATATTTAAATACTAGGAAACTACATAATTTGGAAATCAAACCTAAACTCATGCATGCATCTCTTAATTCTCATTGTTCAAAACCTTAAATATAGAATTGAATAGGATGAGAAAAGTATTTTTTTTCCTTCACACACCAAAAAAAGAGTGTCTTGATTTTTTTTATATTTGGAAAAAGACACTCTGTTAAAATAAAAGAAAAAGAAATAAAAAAAATTGAAATTACAAAAAAAATATTTGTTTTGTAAAAAACCTTATAAAGAAAATAGCATTAAATAAAACAAAATACCACCACACCCATTAATACTGCAACATATAGAATATGTTTGCAGCATTTGTTAATTTTCATAATTTTTTACTATATTTCAATTTTTAATTTGTTAGACATAAATTGCTGATTAATTTCAAATTAATACATATTATAATTATATCACGACTATTGCAGTATCTTTGATTTTCTAAAAAGTTCCTTTTTTGTCGTTTTAAAAGAACCAAATCTAAACATAAAAAGATATTCACTATTGACGCAAAAAATCTACTCTCTTGTTCATCACTCCATATACTGAGAACAGCATCAAATGTGGTAGTATATTTGAAAAAAAAATCAATCAAAGAGACATATTTTGTTACTAAATAAGTTTTTTTAATGATACTATTTTAACATATTTGAAGTCAAAACATACACTGATTTCATTTGTTAGAATTTAATTATACTTGTATATATAATTAAAAATTTCCAAGTATGTAACAATTGTATAATTTTTTATTGACACTGGAGTGTGATATTTCTGAATATGGCAAATAATTTTAGTGATTTTTTATTTTTTTGCCCTAGCCATGGTAAGTGATGGTTTCTATATTTTTTGTCCACAAAAATAAAGTCTATTGTTCTTAGCCTGTTGTGTCTGAAACAGTGGCTTGAATATGACAACACAGTGTGAGTGGGATATACGACAATTGTTCATAACTAGGGCAAAGAAAGAGTCAATTCTGAACAAAAATAAGTAGAAGCAGATTTTGAAAACAGGGTGCTTTAAACCTGAATTTCTCTCATCCAACTTTTTTTTTTATGTTTGGGTCCCAAAGAAAGAGAATAAAAAACAGAGAAAAGGAGTGGGTGAGTAGGTAAGTGGGGGATTCTATAAATTGTTTAGTAGAAAAATGAAAAGAACAAAAAAGTGTTTGTATAATTGACACAAAATATATTAGTAAATAAAGATGTGTTTAAGTAAGAATAATTTATAATATAGTTGGAACAATGGGATGGAAGGATTCATAATGGAGGAATGGAAATTCTATACATTTTCAACAGTGTAAGGATAGGATAGAAAATAATTGTTTAAAAATCTTTCCTATTTGAAGCATAAGAAACAAGGGAGAGAACGAAATTTCACATTAATTCATTTCAGAGTATAAGTAATTTAAATTTAGTTGGGTATTAATGTTTTATTATTTGAGTTAAAAAAGTTTATAAATAAAAAAATATAGCTATCATATTTTGATAGAAACTTTAGGTAGATGATTTGAACTCTGAATGTGATTTAGACACAACATGAAAATTTTTAAACAGATTGTGTTTTGCTTAGAATATTCAAAGTGTTTTTCATTTTGATATGGATAGTATATGTCATGATGACTTTTGAAATATTTGTGTTAATATTTTTATGTTTGTAATATAGTTAATTCCTTAAAGACATTACTAGTTGTTAATATATATTTTATCAATAAGATGTTGAATTGTTGAAAGTGATGGGTTAAATAAAGTGTATAGTTTGTGTGGGTGAAATTTTAAGTTGGATTTATAATGTGTTTAGTAGTTAAAAATGTGGAAGAATGTTGCAAGTGAGTCCAGTTGGTTCAAGATGTTGGAGTTATATGGTTCATATATTGATGAATCTAACCTTTCTCATGAAGAATTTGAGAGTGACAATTATCATGAAGATCTAGAAGTATTTTAGGTGGTATTGTATCGAATAAGAATTGTTGTAAGTTTTATCTTTCATGATTTGATTTTAAAATTGCAGTTATAAAGCTTTTCCAAATGAATTAAAGTCTTTCTTGGTGATAGGTTTCCTTATAATTGATTAAAAAATGTATTTAATTTGTTAAAATGTTGTTAGTTGAACTGGAATTACTATATCATTTTAATCTATTAGAATCGCTTAAAAGAATAAGCAATTATGATATTTTTGTTTTAATATGTTAGGATGAGTCTTTAATAGATTAAAATCACTTAAATTCAGTGAAGTCTTTGTACTACTTTGTTTTAATATGTTAAAACAACGAGTTAATTCATATTAAAATATATATAACTCTCTCATTTCTAAATCATTTGACATGAAATCAAAACCAAAATTTTTGAGATCTTTTCTACAAATGAGAGAGTGTCCAAATTGAGTTGAAAACTGTTATTGAAGATTTCTTGAGTTTACTTTCATTGTTTTGGTTGTATGGTTGTAAAAACTTTTGAAATTTTAGTGTGATCTTAGTTGGTGTGGCGGATTAATTGGATGTAATTCTTGGATAAGAATGAACCAATATAAAATCTCTTATGTATATCTGATGACTTCTTACGACAAATGCACCGCGTTTGTCAGAAGTAATAATTGTCCATAAGGACGGATATCGATCCCACAAGGAACAATGAATTATTGAGTACAATAATGCTAAATATAAAAAATTAGAACAGTTAAAAGAGTTTTGAATTAATTGTGTTGGCACTGATAAATAAGAAAACAGACAAAGAATTAGTTGTTTCAATTGAAAAAATAAGGATTAGTTTCATCTTTCTCACTCTCAAGTATTTTGATTAGCATGTCAATATTAAGTTCTTTGATTGAAATTGATGTCCGTATAAAAATCATTTATATCGATTCCTCGCATATAAAATCCTTAAGAATGTCCCCTAACT
>Ga0123342_1001672_pt1 | contig 37345 bp, 20 predicted proteins | sample Turbeawhitnodule_FD_89960 | JGI IMG/M metagenome (GOLD analysis project Ga0123342, IMG submission 89960) | Root nodule microbial communities of legume samples collected from Mexico - Turtle bean Mexico white nodule | ecosystem: Host-associated > Plants > Roots > Nodule | place: Mexico: Nepantla...
AATAAGATGTAACTAAATCAAAATTTCTTGACCTCGTAAAGGAAAAAATTACATAGTAAATTTCTATGTGCATTGAATTGAAGTAAATACTAAGAAATTTAAATTGAAAAACAGGATTAAACCAGTCACTAAAGAAATAATGGAATAAAATTAAAATGAATAAACATAAGTAACTAAAAATACAGTAGAAGAAAATAGATTCCAAATGAACAGGTTCAAAATTTATAGAAAAGGGTCTTTCAGATTCTCTAAGGAGGGGGCCAGATAGCGTGATGCCACTAAAAAAGTATTAAGGTCAACAAAACATGCTAATTATTCCTATTTTCTACCTATACCAAATTCACTATGCATATGCAGAGTATCAAATCAATGTAAAAGCTGAGTCATTAAATCTACAAAAGCAACAACACAGCAAGAAAACAAGTGTACACATACGCTATCAACTCTTTAGTAGTCACTCTTGTCAAGTCCATCCCCTCATGGGCCTTGGGATCACTAACATTATAATTTTGTACATATATGAAAAACTTGCGTGCCCGGCGTTTCTCAAATAGTCCCATAAGTGGGGACTTTAAGGCTTCCATGTCGTTTGAGGGCACTTTGTGAACCTGAGAAACCCAACAACAAAACAATTAAAACATCTAAAACAACAACAAACCTCCCATTAAGATAAATCAGAAACGCAAACACACCTTTCCTTTATTAAACACATAGCTCCCATCGACAGCTTTAAAAGAGAGATACTTTGTAACATCAGTGTGAATGAGAACCCGCACCAAATTGCCATTAGCCATAATAAACTAGAAAAAAAAAAACAAATAATGTCACACAACACGGTACATCAAGTTCATATCCATCATAATTTAGCATACTAGAATATAAATAAATCAGACCTTAGGGTTCATATCGATGTTGTAGTCCCTGCTAGCACCCAACTGTGGAGGAGGCTTGTCATCTCCCCTGAATCTCTTCCAAAGCTGAAGATAATCACCATTCCACAATTCAAACATCAACAACAAGAGAATTAAATTTAATTTAATTTCAGCAGAAAAGAAAAATAAAAAAACCTGATTAAGATTGAGTGAAGTGGATTCTCCTCCGTAATAGTCATTCCTATCCATATGCAGAACCTGAAATAAAGGAATTAGAATGCGAGGATTAGATCGATTGAAAAGAAAAAGGAAAGTTAGAAGATGCGCAGGGTTGAATTGAAATGGAAAGAGTACCTTGAGGCCATCGACGGAGAGAAGACCACTGAGAATGCACTCCTTGAGACCCGTGCCCAACACGATCACATCGTACTCTTCATCCATGTTCGATCTCGATCTCGATCTCACCGAAAATCGGGTTTAGGGTTTTGGAAACGGGAATTGAAATGGACAGACACAACAACGCAGAGTGATCTGATTTGATTGGAGTGCGTGCGAGAGAAAGAGAAAGAGAAAGAGAATGTAAAAACAACCAAGAAAAGAAAAGAACCGGATCTGAAGCCTTGACCTCCCCTGCATCCACTTTTTTAAAAAAAAACGAATAATAATAATAATAATAATTAAAAACCAAATAATGAATTTTGTAAAATGTAAAAATCAAAATTATAATTACATTTTATGAAATATTTTTTATTCATTTATTTCAAACTGAAATCTTCAGATACGAAACTAGTTTTTCATTTATGACAAATCAAAATATAAATCTTTATTCAAAAATATATTTTATATTTTTAATTGAAAAAATCAACACGCGTAGGTTTATATATAATAATACATTAATTATTTCACATACTTTATCATTTATTGTTTCTTTGAAAAACTTCTAACTAAATAATTTTTTCGATTACTACTTTTCATTTATAATACTCTAGCATTAATATTTTTTTCAAAGAATCCAAATTTATATTTTTATCATATGCTATCTTTGTTATAATTGTATGATTTGTTTCCAAACGTTGTTGTTATAATTGGTTCATTTGTAAAATGTTTATCCAGCAAGTATATATATGTATAATATAATATAATAAAATATAATAATATATCTATGGAAACGTTTACTCGTTCATCCCGTTACTTTCATGGACTGAAGACTGAGTAAACCAGTTTGTATAAATATTTAAATTAATTTGTAAGATAATTTATTTAAAAATTTATGTCAATGGATCTTTGAAATAAAATTATGCATTATATAAGTTATTTCGTGAAAATTGTAAAAAATAAATATGATTACAAATATTTATAAGCCACTTGTAAACAAGATGTGTATTAATCTTTTTAATGACTTATTTACGTAATCAATTTATACATTTACTGGTTTGTTTAAACAATATTAATGGTGTGAAGATTGTAGCAGAGTATTTGTTCCAGCAGAGCATCTTAAGTTACTTATAATGCAAGTATTTGTTGTATCTAAGTTTGGAGAAAATTTTGATTATTATTATTGTACTATCATATTATAACTTTGTGGTGACATACAAATAGTTCATTACGTTAAGTAATAAATATATTTTAATTTAATTAATGATCTAATCACATAAATCAAAACCTATAAAGAGTTTACTTTTAATTTGTTAATGAGTGATTGTATTATTTTAAAATATGAAATTTATGTTGTCGGTAATGTTTTTAATGTGTGAGGTGTTGATCTTTTGTGTAATATGCTTAACATAAATGTGTTTATTAGAAGGTATAGTGTGACAAATTACATTTTGTATTGGAATGTGATTATAGATTCTAACATATTAGTGATAATTTTTTAGTTTATATTGTTAAGTAAGGATATTCTTACAAAATTATTTATTTTAACTTAATAATTTATGCTATATAAATGTACCTACTCATATATTGTGAAGGAAACATAACCAACAAAATAGTTATATATGATAAATTTATAAATATATTTAATTTTAAAAATAGAGAAGAAAATCAATTTAAAATCGAAAAATAATTTTCAAAACAAACGGGTCAAAAATCAAAATAAAATTGTTTCATGATTAATTTGAACTAAATTGAAAATTAGAAAAGTAAAAAAAAAAGTATTATGCCATAATCAATTAGATTAAAAATAGTCAACGTAAAGTCAATCACAAATTTCAATGAAGAATAATATGTTCGATTTCAATGTGCTCAAGTTTTTTTGTGTTAACACTCGTACTGGTAAAGTTCTACGTCATCTTCCTGTTATATGAGAGTTTTCTTCACAATGCTGGGTTAAAATTAACACTGATGGGACTGTTAGGGGTTATCCAGGTCTTGCCGCTTGTGGAAGTATTTTCCGTGGAAGTATGAGAGAGTTTATTGGAGCTTTTTGTGTGTTTCTTGACGTTCAGACTGCTTTGGTTGCTGAATTTTATGGAGTTATATATGTTTTGGAGGAAGCTCAAAAGTTAGGTCTTACTAATGTCTTGCTGGAATGTGACTCTGTCTTGATTTGTGTTTCGTTTACTGTTAGGAAAAATGTTCCTTTGATGTTTCGTAATCGATGAAATACTTGTCTTAATTACTGTGGAAAAATCAGGTTTGGGGTTACTCATATTTTTCATGAAGGGAGTGTGTGTGCTTGTAAGTTGGCTAATTTAGGATTTATTTATAGAGAATATTTTCATTGGTATAATAGACTTTCATTTAGTATCTTATTATAATTCTTTATTATTAGGCATAGTATACCTATGTATCGTTTTTGTTAACTTGTGGGTTTTGGTTTAGTCTCCCATATTTTTGTATTTTTTTTAATAATATTTTTTTAATGTGATGACAAATGATTGTTGTTACTTGAGGTGTCAACCTAGTTCTAGTTGAGATGTCGAGTAACATAGTGATACCTAAAATGAAAACTTTTAATAAAAAAAAAAGTCAATCACAAATTTCATAAATTCATAACTATATAATAATAATTGAAAAAAACAAGTGTGTACCAATTTCTCCAAAATAACGTAGTCCACATCTAGCAACCTTTAAGTCACAATAAATAAAACAAATTTGTAAAACTAAAAAACTGTCTTGTTAATTGCTGAAATTACAAAATAACCAAAATAAATTAATAAAATAAAATATTAAAAAAATAAAATAAGAAATTCATATATGTATAATAACAATTAGTTTCTTCACCAAATAACGTACTCCACATCTAACAAGTGACAATAAATAAAATAAAATAAAATAATTATTTTGTTAACAGTTTGAAATTACAAAATAATTTAATAAATAAAATATAAATAAGAATAAAATGAAACAAATTTATGTCTATCAAAATAATGAAAAATCTCTTTTATAAGTATTGATAATAAACTATTAAGACATACAATCTTTTCATGTCACATTTATTTAGATTAATTTTGTTTATAATATACAAAATCTTTTATTTAATGTATCACTAAAAGAAAATCATTAAATAAAATATAATTTTAAAAAATTATTATTATTATTATTATATTGATTAAATTATATACTATTTTAGAGACTACAAAAGTATTGGTATCTAAAATAGTTTATATTATAAATGAATAGCTTATAAATAGGTATCTAATAACAATGTTTTAGCTACAAACTTTGGATTATAAAGTATTTGGTAGTTAAAGTATGACAAAGATACTCTTCAAATATTAGGAGTCTTGTATCAATGGAAGATTTGAAACTTCTTGGTTTAAAATCTTATAATTGTCACGTTCTCATACAAGACCTTATTCCGTGATTATTTGTGGCATTTACTAAAAAATACAAGCCATCACTTGTCTTTACATATTTTTTAAAGTTATTTGTAGGAAAATAATTGATCATATCACATTAAATAACTTAAAAAATTAAGTTGTCATTATATTGTGTCAATTATATATGTATTTTTCTCTTTCCTTTTTTCGACATTGTGGTACATTTAATAGTTCATATAACAAGGGAAATTATAATGTTTGATCCTGTGTTTTTATAATGGATGTACTCAGTTGAGTGATACATGAAAATATTGAAAGAGTATGTGAAAAATCCATAATGTCCAAAAACGTATATTGTTTAGAGGTACATTGCTGGGGAAGCAATTGAGTTTTGTACAACGTATATATTTAAAGTAGAAGTCATATGCATTCCTAAGTCTCAACATGAAGGATGGAATGAAGGTAAAACACACGAGTTGTAAGGGTGGTTCAAAAAGATCAACATGAAGTTCTCCAAGCACATTTATATATACTGAACAATAGTAATGATGTTTTCCCTTCATAAATGCACACAAAATGTTTTTGATGTAAATGAAACCCTGTGCAAATGAAAAACGATTGTTGAGTGAGCATAACAGGACATTTTTTAACTGGTTTAAAGATAATATTAGTCAATAAAATTGTGATGTCGAGGAAATGAAATGGTTAGCACGAGTACCAAATTTTGATGTCATAACATGGATTGTATATGATATCAATGTGTTAACTTTTTATACAAAGACTGAAAATGATAAAAGAACTATGCAAAATAATGGTGTTATCCTTGTGGTATAGTTTATGCATTTTGCAAGTTCAAAATATAACAATCATGTGATGACTACTATAAGTTACTTTGGAGTCATTGAAGAAATCTGGGAGCTTAACTACGTCAGATCTAAAGTACTTGTATTTAAGTGCAAATAGTTTGATAGTAATAATACATGAGTGCATGTTGATGACTTGAATTTTACTTTTGTTATATTACAAATGTAGCTTATAAGGAAGGTCCATCATGGTTTTCTAAGAAAAAAAAAGTATTTTATATGAAATATTCTTTTATCATGATGAAATTAGAAAAAATCTTCTCTTATTTGTGTAAATTATTTATTTAAAGGTTATGTGATTTTAGTATTGAAAATATTAAATATTTATTGGATTATAATATACTGAATTTATTTTATTTTGTAAACAAGTTTCGATTTATTTTGAACAAGATATTATTACCATAGCTACATAAATGAGACAATTCAAGATAATTTTAAAAGTTTTTTACATCTAAATATGTTTTTATCATTTTAATTTTTTTTTTATTTTGTTTGTAATTTAGTTCACTTATATAATAATTATATTTATAATTGAATGATAAAACTATAGTATTTTCAAATTAGTAAGAGAAAATAAGAATTTTTTTTTTTTTTGAGAACAAAAATTAAATTAATTTTTGTTATAATGATATAAAACATAGTCAAAATTTAAAATATTTAAGTGTCACTTTGTACTAGGGATGACAATGGTGTTGGATCTACCCCGCACAAGCAACATATATTAAAATTTTGAAAATTTCTTTCTTTACCTCCATAAGTTCTTCATGTACCCTCATATTTTTAAAAATTTTAAAATTATTCATCTCAAATTATACAATTTGTATTTCGAATTGTACAATCCAAAATATAAAATTAGTATTTTGAATTGTACAATCTGATACACAAATTTTAATTTTTAGATTTTATAACCTGAGAAGTCTATGACTTCCATATTCTATAATTAAAGTAAAAACGTTAAATAAAAAATGTCAACAGATAATTTGAGTATTTTTTAAAGTATGAGATGCATGAAGAAATTCATATCAATTCCTAAATCATAATACCGTAACGAAATTCGATAAAACTTAATAATTTTTTTGATATTTAATAGTTTCTTCTTGCATTTTTGAAAAATATATATTATTTAGGTTTGAATAATCAACTTAATAACTGGGCCTAAGTAATTTTTACAAAGAAAATACTATATATCACAAATATTATTTTATATTATTTTTGAATTACGTATCTATATATTATCTTAAAAAAAACATATATTTAATAAAATATTTTATGTGTCAATTTGTCTGTATAATTAAAATCCAAATTCAATTAAAACTAAAACATTATAATAATTATTTTTTACTCATATATTGTGTGAATAATACTGAAAAATCATATAACTAATTTATTTAAATAAATAAAAAATAAATTTATTTAAAATTGATTTTTAAAATTTTATTTGTTATTAATTTCTTTTAAGAAAATATTTCTTATACGAAGTAACAGAAAATTCATGAACCAACATGGAAAAAGTTTTGAAGAAAAAAAACGGGGTTGATCATTCCGTCATTCCTATTTTGTAGATATATATTTTTTATATTGTGGAAATTACAAATCCCTTATATTTATTTTATTTTAATTTATAAATAAAAAACAGTGTCTTCTTCCCTCTAACCCTGCGATATCGTCTCAGTGAAGAGGAAAAGCAAGAGAGGGTCCAATTGGAGAGAAAATGGGTCCCTGAAAACACCAAACCCTAAAACGCGAAAAAGGTTCGAAAAATTTGCGAAGCAAAGAGAGTTTTGGAGCGGAAGTGAATCGAAGATGGAAATTCACTACAGTAGCAGCTACTTCGAAAGACGCCCCATTCTCAAGTCCAAGGCTCCCGCAGTTAAATGGGTTAAAGAATGGTATCAATGAATTTCTCGCCTCTAGTAATTTCAATTTACCTCTTATTTTTTAGGGTTTTCAATGGTATTTTTTTGTTGTACGTAGCTATGAGTATAATGGGAAGATATAAGAGAGGGTTTTAATTCAATTCACCAGGCCCAGTTTCTTCGTTGATTACTGTGTTTATTGAATTGACTTTGGGAAAGTGGTTGGTTTCGATGTTTAATTGCGGGTTTGATGGTTTTAGACGGAGGAGTTGGAGAGGCGATTTTTCACATAAAATTATTTTTTCTCCTTATTTGAGAATATCTTCTGAATGAGTGGGATTGTAACTAGGGGTTATCATGGGACCTTGAGGCCATTCTTGTTGTTTTTATAAATATTTTATGATTGTCTCGCGGTTTAGGAATGTGAATGAATGTGTTTAAAGTTAGTCTTTCCATGTAGTGTTTAGAGGGAGAGACCAATTATAATATATTTGTCATCAGTTTCTTTCTTCCTTTTCCTACTTCATTAGTAAAAGGTTATGCTAATAATATGATCATTGTTGATGCCAGGGTTCCCCAAGATCTTGTAACAACTGGAGGAAAATGCATGATCTTAAAATGGGTAACAGGTTGGTTTTTCCCCTATCTAGCTAGCTTAGATCTTTGGTCACTGCTGCCTCCATTTGGCTATAGTTGTTTACATCTTTGATTTTTTCTTAAAATGGTTTACTGTTTTGTTTAGCTTCTTCATACAGTTTTGTTATGATACATAACTTGGTGGAAAATAAGGGGAAGATTTTAGACAGAATTTAAGATGATTTAACCTAATATTTGTTGTTGACATGAGATAATGAGTTGCTGTAGAGAGATGCATAAACAGAGCGAAGCTGGAGAGATAGAACACGAGTGTTATAAGTTTACCAACCGCAATTGAAATGGGGATACCTAAATGCCTATTGGATTGGAATTGGATAACAAACAAGACTGTATTCAATTGTCTTCTATAGAACCCCACCCAAAAAAGGTTACTGGAATTGGCTAGAATAAATTATTTTCAAACTTCTGTCACTATAATATTTTTCCTACTTACGCAACCCAGTCAAAAGCTGAAATAGATTCCATCACATCTTTGATTGGGCACAAGAATCCTGTCCACAAGAAACTCGGTTTTAGTTATCAACTAAAGACATTGTGATACACAATGAACTGTAAAATGCTCTTTTGAAAGTTATTCTTACCAGGTATCATGCATAAAGTCAAATAGAGCTTCTTGAAGTATAGGATAGGATAGAATAGAAGACTCTTAAGAAAAAGCAAATTTGTAGCTAAGGACTTCATGAAGAGAAATTTATAGATCCAGATCTGCAAGTTGGTGTCAAATGTGTACATTCCCCTATTTTGGTTAATAGCTCACAATTTTGAATGTTGAACTCAATGATTATTTTTCTGAATTGTTTTACCTTTTTTATAATTTTTAATACTTGATACTAACATAATAAATAATGTAGTTATAAAATGCGCAACAAATATCTTGTGATGTTATTTTATCATGTTTTGTACCTTATATTTCTCACTGTTTTACTTTCCTAAGAGGATACCTTAAAGACCTTCAAAGAAAAGACAACAGAGCCAACAATGCCTGAGCCAGAACCAGAGCCAACTACTGAAGTACTTTTTCTTTGCAGCTATGATGGATGTGGAAAGACATTCATAGATGCTGGTGCATTGAGGAAGCATTCTCACATCCATGGAGAGAGGCAATATGTCTGTCACTACGAGGGATGTGGAAAGGTAGTGATTATGTTACTTACAGTTGCACACCCATGCACATGTATTTGTTAGATATATGCGTATTACCATGATTTGAAATAATTTACATTACTGTATACTGTAGAACAAGATCCAATTAGACTTTGTTTTAGCAGTCTCTTGTCCGGTGATTGGCCGAATAGTCTAAAAGCTTCAGTGTGAAGGGTTGTGTTAAACCCTCTAGAGCAGAAAAAGCTCTAATTAGCAGTACTATTTGTTTACATTGCAGAAATTTCTGGACAGCTCAAAGTTGAAAAGACATTTTCTCATTCATACAGGGGAGAGGGACTTTGTGTGTCCTCATGAAGGCTGTGGAAAGGTGATGAATCGATTAATTAATGGTTTGTTGTTTTTTATGATGGCTTCCTTTTCCTAGTCGGTATTGCATGTTCTGTTTATTATTCTATATTTGTTTACACATTTGGATTTGTGGCATATTTCCAATTAGCCTAATGTATGCCATCTATTTCTTCCTATTGCATCGGAATGTTTTCCTTATTGGTAATTTGAAATTACTATATATATTCAAGCAGCAAAGCTTGAGTGACTGGTGATGAGACCTATGTCTGCCTAGTCATTAAATTGTTGACAAAGAGGGTAACCAAAGAAGTTCAGAAATTTTTCAAGTTGAATCAATATAGACTAAATATTTGTTTATAGTTGACTGTATTGCAATTAAATCACTGTTACCATTTTGAAAATCTAGACATTCTTTCAACGTTCTCTTGAGTATAATTGTCAGTGGACCTTATTTCTTCTGAGTGGATATAGATTACTTCTTTGTATGATATCATCTTCAATTATAATCCACTATTTCATAATCTCTGGTACTGTTTATTTCTTGCCTTGGAGTTTTGGATAATGTCTATTATGAGTGTATGCTTGTTATCACAACATCTTAGTGACAAAATTCGTCTATCTGCTGCAGGCCTTTTCTTTAGATTTCAACTTAAGGTCTCACATGAAAACACATTCCCAAGAGAACTATCATATCTGCCCATACCCAGATTGTGGAAAGAGATATGCTCACGAATACAAGCTAAAGAATCACATTGCATCTCATCATGAAAAGGTTGGTAGATTGCTATTGTTTGACCATAGTCTATTAATATTACATGGTGCATGTTATCATGTAAAAATCTGTTTTTTTAGTTTATATACGTTTGGTTTTGTTGTAATTGTTTCGTTTGGTATGTTAATATATCTAATCTCAATCAAAGTATGCATTATTTTTCTTAAGTATATCGAGGATATCTGCGTAAAGGTAAAGATGTCTCTAATTCGAAATTGATGTATTACTCTAGTGTATGCGATTCACAAAATTTTGAAACTGTTAACATTTCTCGAACAGTCTTATAATTTTCAATTTCAACCTTGTCTTACAGAACGCATCCGTGGATGTGACAAAGTACACTACTCCACCTTCAGAGAAGCAAACAAAAACTGCTAAACCTTCTGGAGGGGCATATGGTTCTGCATCATCTGACCGTCCCTATGCATGTCCATATGATGGGTGTGAAAAGGCATATATCCATGAATACAAGCTTAGACTTCATTTGAAGAGGGAGCACCCGGGGCTTATACCCGATGAAAATGCTGAGCATGCTCAGGCTAATAATGTTGACAATGAAATGGATGAAGCAAGTGACCAAGATGCCTATCTTGCGAAACGGTCAAATGGTAAAATTCAGAAGCAGAGTAGGCCTAAACCAAGTCATAAGTTGCCTCCTTCCAAAATTGCAAAACGCAAAGTCTCCACTCCCACTTTAACTGTAAATAAAAATTCTTGGTCCGTGAAAGATGAGCCTTTTGATGAAGAAGATAGTGAGGAAACAGAAGAAGATCGTGACAATGTTGAAGATGGTTGGAGATATCCTGCAGGAAACAATGAAGATGACGATGAAGAAACAGAATATGAAGACTGAAAATCATTTATGGCACCCTCTATGAAATTTGCTTCTTTAGAGAAATATATTTTCTTTTTCTTCTACAAGAAAATTCAGTTCTCTCTTTTTTGTTTGGCTAAGGAAATGGTATCTTGTGAAACTGCGTTCGCTATTACGCATTACGGAGGACAACTAAGTTTACCCGTCGCACGGGTTGTTCTATTAAATATTTTTTTATATATTGACATTATATTTTAATTAATTTATAAATTCTATATTAAAAAATTATATTTTGGAAAATTATTGTGTAAATAATTGGAATTTGTTTATTGGGATAATCCTCTTCGTATTCCTGTAATTTTAAAAACCTTAATTTTGTTTGGTGGTTCAGATACCAAGGGACTAATGTTTTGTTTTATTTTGATTGTTTCGAATTTCATTAAGTCTTTAAATTTAAGATTAGTCCATATTTCCAAGATAGAATATTATATTTATTTTATTTTTAACATTAATTTGCGTTGATTAGAATGTATAGAATATTTTTTCCGCATTTGTAGCTATTAATTACGATGGTTTTTCTAAGATTGTTATTTCCAACAATTCATTAGTTTTAAAATAAAGAAAATAATAAAAATTTAGAAAGGAATGGAAAACACACTCCTACAACCTATTAGTTAGTGTCTGAAATTAATATGTAATTCAGAATTGGATAAATTTTGAAATATAAGCTAATTAAATTATGATGTATTCATTTAACTTATATGTCAATACATATATAATGAAAAACTCTTAATATAAATCATTTCTCAACATTTTAATTTCTTTTTCAACTTCAATAAAAAATTAATATACTAAGTAACAAATTTTAAAAGTAAAAACTATTAATTATGTAAAATAAAAGCGAGACCGAGACTTCATATTATAAGCTATGCTTCATCTGGATATACAAAAGTGATATTTTAACAACCTATATGAAATACATATACTCTATACATTAATAAATTATTATTTTAATGATATTTATTTTATATTTAATTTAAAATATTATTATATTATTATAATTGTTTGTCAAATGAGTGTAGCTTACTTTTTTTGTGTCAAAATAAATTTTTCCTATACAAAATGATATCAAGACGCATCACATTTTACTAGATTGATGTTGTTCACAATTGACATGGTGTACCCAGTTAAATCAAGAATATTATGTAAGAATAAAAATGGCTTGGAGCATACATTATTAAAATTACTTTTTATACATTTTATGTTTTTTAATTTTTCGATTTGATTTTAAATCTTTTGAATTAAATTAGGAAATAGATGAATAAACAAAAAAATTATTCAATAATGTCTTAATGATTTAAATATAAATATTATTATTCAAATTAGAGACTGAGATAATTCTATATCATATCTATTATTTACTCTAACGTGTAATTTTTCTGAAAATGAAAATATTTTATTTTAAAGTTAATTTAATTAGGTATCACGTTAATATTTTTCTCTGTATTTCAAAAAGATAAAAGAAGTATGAGACATGTCATCTAACACATCTATAGTTATATTGCTGTTTTAAATATTGAATTTGTCAACTTTTAAATCAATTTTTATTTTATTTTATTGAGCAAATCAATATTTAATTTATCTATAAAAAATACAATAAAAATATTTTTTTAGAATATGAAAAGTATAATTAAAACTAGCGAATTTGATTAGGTAATCTATTAGACATTCTATCTTTATCTTTATTCACAGTAAAAAAAAAAAGTCTAAACTCCATTTAATCCCACCCTAAAACTAACTGCACCTACAAACACAAGAATGATAAAAAAATAACAAGTGAATGACATATAAAATCAATGTTTGAATTATTCGTATTACTTGTGACTTTATATGAACAAATTTAATCCATCATATGATGACAAGAGTTATAAAAATATGAATATGTAATTAATTTATTAATATACTAGTTAAATGACCATTATAACTTGATAAACAAACATTTTTAGTTAAGAATGACTTGAAAGTATTGGATATGGTTCTTATAAGTTAGTCAATTCCAATTTTTTGTTGCAAACATTGATTAAAGCTTCCTCTTCTCTCTCCTCACTCTTTGCCTTTTGGTTACAAAATTCCAATTCCTAATGCCTCATCCAATTACTTTTCCACCTTTTCCCATGTTAAAGACATCTTTCACTTTAATAAGATTAGATATGGATTAGTGTAGAGACATGTTATCTCATTATCACAATAACGCATCAATCACTTCTCCTCAAGAGTTTCAATCTATCATTTCTCCTCATTATTTTAATTATGTTTATTTTTTTTTAATTATATATTATTAAAGTTGATTGTTAAGCGAGGGTATTGTTTTTAAAAAGTGTTGTTTCTGTATATATTATAAAGCAAAGAAGAAAACGATTATTTGAAGTTCACCAAATTGTCTTATAATATCTGCAAAACCAGTACGCCATTATCGTTTAGAAAGACATTCACATAACTACAATCCATCCTAATACACGCAAGGTTTAGATCATACATAAGTTTGTTGCAACAAAGGTTTGTGGCAGACGAGGGTACCCTCGAAGTTCAGAAAAACATAATCAAGTAGCTGAGACTTATCTGAAAGTTTCATCTTGACAAAATCAAATGATTTTGTCCAAGTGTCTATTGCAGTGTACGAGGAAGGCAGAACCAACCTCTCCACTCCCAAGTACGTTAACAGTTTTTCAATCTCATTCATCAAGATGCCACACATTCCTTGTCTTCTACACTGCATCCTAGTAGCCACAAAGGGAATTTCCGCAACCCTCTTCCCAAAAACCCTTACAGTAGCAACACAAACCATCACTTTATCCCTCTCGAGAACCACAGTGTAAAAGCCACGATAATTGAAGCGATCGTCTTTTGATCCTCTGCTGAAAACAACGTCTGCTATCACCTCTACCAAAAAAAACATCAATGACTGCCCTCAACTTGCTTTCGTTTTCTCCACTTCCATCCTTTTTCACCGCCTTCAACAGCGTCCAAGTAAGATTATATGGAGCAACATTACCAACATCTCCTCACAGTCTGTACTGCAGAACCAGTTCCCTTTACCAACATCGTCTTCTTCCTTTTCCATCTGGGTGTGTGAGCACCCAATATGGTATTTTCCCTCACACTGATGACAGACTAAAACACTGTTAACACCTTCATTACGAGGAGAGTCATCTCTGCATCTGGGTCGCCTGCATATTTTGCAGGAACAAACTGGACAAAACCAATCACCATCAGGAACATGGGTTAAACCTAAACACCTAAGGTGGAACGAAGAAGGGCATCCATCACACAACACTAGTTTACCACCGTAACAACAAACGGCACAAATGCTATCATTTCGATAACCACAGTCATCAACTTCCTCTTCTTCCACAAATCCGTTTGGCTGTGCCTCTTTTTGACAATCTAACAATGATTGTCCATCTTTTAAAATGAACCCGTTTTGCCTCACGATTGCCCGCACAGACTTACCTCTATTACTATTCATAGAAGTAAAGTCTTCCCCTGACTCATCATCTTTATCATCCCTTTGCCTTTTCTTGCACGTGGTTATCTTTCCGGATTCTGTTGTTTCCTGTGTTGGCTGACAAGTAGGGTATTCGAGAACGTTGTTTTCTTTAAGATTGGATTCTATTGTTTCCTTTTTTGATTGAGAAGAGGTAGGATATTCGAGAACGTTGTTTTCTTTACGATTTTGAGGGTTTCCATTGCAAACACCGTCTTCCTCTATGCAACCTTTACATGCCCTCGCTAGTGAAACGTAATTCTTGCCGCTGACGGGTGATGTGTAACGCAACTCCCACTTTTCTTTCTTGTCAATATACCAAAATTTCCAGCCCAGATAACAAAGATGTTCTTGGCTTGGAGGGAGAGTTCCCTGCACAATGTTGACTTTCTCCTGTTACTTGGTAGTGATGTGAGGTAGTACCATTGCTTCACCGCTTCAGGGCAATTTTCAGGTTCAATGTTGATTGGTGGAGGCGGAGGGATAGTAGGAGCAGCCATAAATCACCACGTGAAAGTGAAAGGAAAGCCGGAATACCTATCAAATTCGGTCACTTCTCAAATTCATATGTTATTGTGGAATAATACTCGTAAATAACATGTTCTTGTCGAATGAAACTCGTAGTACGCGTATAAACCCTAAATTCTAAACAGTAAATTCTAAACCTTAATCTTAAAATGATGATAATATTTAGATTTTTACATCAAAATATATAATATTATGTTATTTTTATTATCTTATATTAATTATAATTTGATTTTGTACAATGTTATCGAATCTTAGTATTTAAATGTGAATATTTTTATATTTAAGAGTATTATTATTTTATTGAACAAAATCTCTATAATTTTTAGTTATATTTATGTTTACTTTTTTTATCAAAGTATTTTATAAACTTTATTGATTATAATATTATTCTCTCATTACTTAAATTTATGTAGTAAAAAAGAAGATTATGTTAGTATCTGATTGAGACCTTAAAATATTAATATTTTTATAAGGTATGATATAATGTAATTTGTTAAAAACTAATTAATTTTGGGAGTATAGTTGAAAAATGTCAAGTATACCAATAAGTTAGGCATATTTACAAAGCAATATTTTTTTTTATCATATCATAATTTTAATATTTAAATGTATGTAATAATATCATGGAAAATATTATTTATTTATTTTAAAACGGGATTATTTAATTAAAAAATTCCCTCAGGTTATTGCATGAATTGTATATTGTATATGTAATTTTTTAATTGGAATATTTTAAATATGTTTTCAAGTTATTATAATATAAGATCTTTTGTTATCATGTATAATAACATAATTATTTAGCACTCATAATTAATATTATTATTTTAATTTTAAATTTGAACTTAGATTTACATATTGAAATCATACTTATGTATATTTGTAATATTTTTTTATGATAATTTGTGTGTAAATCTAAAAGTTAATTATATAAATAACGAAAACTTTATATTTTATTGTGTTTAGGGAATCTATTTAACATTTTATTAAATTATTTTACAAACCGTCGCATTCATGTTACAAAAGGAGAATAAAAATAAATATTAAATAATGATAACATAAAAATAAAATTGTGATTCACTTTTCCAATATTTTGTCTATGTATAAATATAAAATCAAACTAAATATGTAATTTTTTAATTGGAACATTTTAAACATGTTTTCAAGTTATTATAATATAGGATCTTTTGTTATCATGTAATAACATAATTATTTAGCAGTCATAATTACTATTATTATTTTAATTTTAAATTTGAACTTAGATTTACATATTGAAATCATCATACTTATGTATATTTATAATATTATTTTATGATAATTCATGGTGTGTGAATCTAAAAGTTAATTATATAAATAACCAAAATTTTATATTTTATTGTGTTTAGGAAATCTATTTAACATCTTTATTAAATTATTTTACAAACCGTCGCACTCATGTTACAAAAGGAGAATAAAAATAAATATTAAATAATGATAACATAAAAATAAATTTGTGATTCACTTTTTCAATCTTTTGTTTATCTATAAATAGAAAATCAAACTAAATATATAATTTTTTATTGGAACATTTTAAATATGTTTTCAAGATATTATAATATAAGATCTTTTGTTATCATGTAACAACATAAATATTTAACAGTCATAATTACTATTATTATTTTAATTTTAAATTTGAACTTAGATTTACATATTGGAATCATCATACTTATGTATGTTTATAATATTTTTTTATGATAATTATAAATAAAAATTTATATTTTATTGTGTTTAGGGAATCTATTTAACATTTTTATTAAATTATTTTACAAACCCCCTACAAAAGGAGAATATAAATAAATATTAAATAATAATAAGGTTTGTTTGTCTCCCGTAACATAAAAATAAATTTGTGATTTACTTTTCCAATCTTTTGTTTATGTATAAATATAAAATCGAACTAATATATATGTATAATAAAATATTATGAAAAGCGGGAAATTATTATCATTTTTTTCAAAAATAAAAGAGAAAATATAAAAAATAAATAGTATGTAATCTCAAGTTATTAATAAACATAAAATATCAATTTTAACAAATTTCTAATATGTTAATGTGAGATAAATCTAAATCATAGTTACACATACATATATTTTTTTTATAAAAAAAAGTCATTAATCATAATCATATATATATATATATATATTTAATAATAATTATCATAATTTCTGTCATTATTTAAAATTTGAAGAAAAAAATGAATTTTTAAATTCTAAAATAATAGTATTTACAATTTTTACAATAATTGATTGTGTTGATGCAAAATCCAAAGAATTGTATGTTAATATTGATGGTCCATCCATGTATCTCACATACAATTAACGCAACAAAACTTAAAAAAAAAATAAAAAATCAAAGTTTAGAAGGTGAAGTGAGGCTAAAAATTTTAAAATTTAAATTACTACGATATTATAATATACTCTTATGACAAATTCATTGATTTAAACGTATATAAATTCCAAAAATTTATATTCGGATACAAAATTTTCTAAAACTAAAAAATATATATATGATAAAATTTGAACGTTTAAATTAATTTAATATTATTACATAAAAATTATAAGGAATGGAAATTATAAAGTATAATTATGTCTAACAAATAACGAATATATTAGAAAAAGCAAAAAGAAATATTGGAAGAAAAAAAAAGGATTGTTAAAATGAAAAAGGTGAAAAATAGAAAGCTGTATTGAAGCAAAGCTTTGTGTGAAAGGAAGAAAGCAAGAACAGTGTGAAGAGGATTCATGGCTACGGATTCGGGTTCGGGTTCGGGTTCGGCGGAGGAACTGACGCTGAGAGTGAAATGGAGCGGCAAGGAGTACACGGTTCGTGTCTGCGGCGACGACACGGTGGGCGAACTGAAACGGCGAATCTGCGAACTGACGAACGTGTTGCCCCCTCGCCAGAAGCTATTGTACCCGAAACTCGCTTCCAAACTCAACGATGATTCTATCTTTCTCTCTCAACTCCCTCTCAATTCCTCGCTCAAGATGACCATGATCGGGTACGACGCCGTTTTCCACTTTTAGGGTTACTCTAATCCCCCCCACTCATTAACAACCAAATCAATTGCAGCACTACGGAAGAGGACTTGCTCCTGGATCCGGTGGATTCCCCTGAGATTCTTGACGATTTGGAGCTGCCCAAAGACGAAGCTGTTGACATCAAAGACATGGAAGTCAACAAGCGAAAATTAGCCAGACGAATTAATCAAGTCAAGGTCTTTATTTCTTCATCTTCGCCTAATTCATTTTTTTGTGATGTAATATATACATATACGTAGCTGAGTGCGTATATTCATACCAACCTGCAGATCGAGCTTCGAAATCCGTGTCGCAAAGGAAAGAAACTGCTTGTTCTGGATATTGATTACACTCTCTTCGATCACCGCTCCACCGCTGAGAACCCTCTTCAGCTCATGAGACCTTGTAATTTTTGCCCCCTTTTTATTTTCACTCCATTAGTGTGTATTGAATTAGCTGAAGGTTGCAAGACTGCTATTTTTAGTCACTCGGGTTATCGAACCTTGACAGCTTGAGTCCTGGTTTTGTTTTTTTAGAGACTACAAGGATAGTTGGTTTGGTAATTTTAGTGATTAAAATCTACTTTTGTAAATTCAGGAACCAGGTTGATTGGTGTTTATGATTTCAGGGGATAATTTGATGAATTAGTTTATTGTTACTGTTGAATTTAATTCAAATGTACTTTGTAGTGTATAATGTTTTTTTACACTCTCAATTCAATCACATATCCAAGTCTTCTCGAGGATATTTCTGATTAGTTGATATTAAAAAATTATTTACACTGATAGTACAAACTCTTTGTTGCTTTCTTCCTCTCCTCTGGTTCTAACTTGTTCTTTGTTTTTGCAGACCTTCACGAGTTTCTTACATCAGCATATGCAGAGTATGACATTATGATATGGTCTGCAACCAGGTATTGTCCTTTTTACTTTATCCTGTTAAATTCTTATTCTTCTGGAACAGTTATGTGAATGGGTCTGTTCTGTGTAACTGAATGAATGGTACGTTCACTTTCTGCAGCATGAAGTGGATTAACCTCAAGATGGGGCAACTTGGGGTTCTGGATAATCCTAACTATAAAATCACCGCACTTCTTGACCACATGGCAATGATCACTGTCCAGTCCTCTTCTCGTGGGGTCTTTGATTGCAAGCCTCTTGGTTTGATCTGGGCCCAGTTCCCTGAGGTATAAATATGCATATACGATAAACTAACCCACAATGTATCTTCTTGATGATGGGAATCTAATAGAATTATGTTAGCATATTTGTCGAATATTACATTCCTATCTACAGCCCAATGAATGATTACTAGTTATGTGGGGAGAAAAAGGATACCCAAAAAAGTATTGTTGTAACTTAACTTCCTTAAAAATGTTTCTTACTTGTGAGTATTATCATAAGTGAGATAAACCTTAGCTTGTGATCTGAGTTTAGATAAAATGGAAAAATGAAACTATTTGACTTACCAAATTGTTGTAATCTATATCTGGTTTCAATTTATTGCTGTATTGTTTGAGTTTTTGCATCATTCAGCTATACCCATGATCTCGTTGTCCTGATGGTGGTTTCTTATTCTATTTCAGTTCTACAGTGCTTCAAATACCATCATGTTTGATGACCTTAAAAGAAATTTTGTGATGAACCCACAGAATGGTTTGACGATCAAACCATTCAGGAAGGCTCATGCCAACCGAGATAGTGATCAGGAGCTTGTGAAACTTACCCAGTACTTACTAGCCATTGCAGAGTTTGATGACTTGAGCAACCTTGATCATTATAAGTGGGAGTTATTCACAGAGGACAATGCTAAAAGGCGTAGGCACAGATAGATTATAACTAGATGCAATAGTGAGAATCTGGTAAGCAAGATGCAGCTTCTAACTTATAAAAATCTGCAGTTTATAAAATACATTGAGGATTTCTGCTTTTTTATATAAAGTATTTGAATGACAAAAATGAAAGGTTTTGTTGTCGTAGCTTTACGGAGTTACCTAAAATGTCTAATATTTTGCTTATGCAATTTCTATCTAGCAGTTTCTGAAGAGAATTTGATTTTATACGTGAAAAATAAAATTGCAAAATGAGAATGATTCGTTGACAAATATGGCCGTGCTGTAACTATTCTCTAAGTGTTCAATTGATTCTAATTCTCATCTATGTATTACTTGTAACTTGTAAGTTGAAACTCCTTTGTGTTTCTCGGTTATAGCTAGTCGGTGTTCTTTGATTTTATACTTCACCGTTATTTTATTGGATTATGCGGAAAACAGGAGAAAGAAATGAAAAAAAAAATGTCGTGAGATAACATAGGGGAGTTACAATTTGGTTTATCTAAAGTTAGTTAAGAAAAAGTGCACATGGCTGTTCGTTTTATCAATACAGTGATGAAAATTAGGTTTTAAAATAAACATTTAATCGAGGTAAGACAATTGTATGGAGACAAATGGATAAAAGTGTATAATAAATTTCAAGTTATAGATTTAGATGTTATTTGCAATGTAAAGAATGAAAAAAAAACCTCATTGTTAAAAAAATATATTTTGTTTAGGCAAGTATATTAATCAAATAAATTATAGGCTAATTAAAATGAGTAACGACAAATGCAACTGATATGTGCAAGCATATTTAATGGTATACAATACTAGCTGCTGATTATCTTAAATTATGGTTTATAAGGATATCACACGCAATATATACATTAAGTGATTAAAATGGAAAATTATTTGTAACGTTGATGTGCTTATTAAACGTAAGTTTTATCATGTTATCTGAGAGGTAAACAATTAAGGAAAAAAATTTGATCATCTACCAGAGACCAAAAATGTATTTAAATTCATTGTGTAGTTATCCTAAAATTAATTGAAAATCATAAATTTTAATAAGTCTCCTCTCATTCTTTATACTTAAAAAAGGGATTTGTAAATTTTTAAGGATGTGTTGCCAGTCCTTCCTTATGTATACTTTCTCTGAACTCAAATATAAGCAAAATATGTTCATGTTTGTTTTGAATTAATTAAAATCTATTTGATAACATTATTTAAAATAACTTACATAATATCACAAGTCTTGTTGTTAGCTATTTTCTAATTGATTTGGAACTTAATCTCGATAATACATGTGTTTCAAAGGAATTATTAACTACGTAATGATCGAGATAAAATTATAAATTTTAGATAACTACGCCGACAATTCCCATGCTGTTATACAAGTTTTCCTTTCAAAAATACCCTTGAAGTATTCAAACTTCAATATAATAATAATGAATATTAATTGGGAAATGTGTTTCTTTTTCATGAAATCAAGACATTAATAGAATTAATCAATGTGAAATTAAATATTTTCATTCATATTTAAATTGGGAGAAAACTCATTTTAGAGGTGGTAGTAGATTTGATAACTCTTGAGCACACTGATTTCGACCCTGGTATCAAAATAATGCTTTATTTGCTTTGACTCATAGATAGGACCCTACAAAAATTAAAAGCAATAAACAACCCTTACTAGCTTTTTAAGAGGGAAACTCGTAGAAATCAGTGACTGACATAAATAATGCTCTGGATCAATTTTCTCACTGCCACTAAATAATATGTTGAGAAAACATTAACTTAATTAAAATCACATTACAAACATTAGCTTCACATTATCCATACAAATAAGGCACATTCAAATGGCCCTGAGATATTAGCTATTTGCACTGGGCCAAACTCCACAATAGTGGAGATTCACAAGAGGGTATACAGCTACATATTCACTGAAAATACAGTGGGGGGTGAAAGCCTGAAAATGTTGAGTTACCACCTCTGGAAGGCCAAGTGACAGAAATGGAATAAGATTTCGGCAATGACCACCAGGTGCACATTAAATGGTAATAATATAAGTAAATAGAAAACGGAAAGACTAGGAGAAGGCTGAAATCAGCAAAGTGGGCAGAGAGAAGAGGCATATGATGGAAATCTCTGCACAATCCCATACATGGGAAGGGTAGGAAACAATTCTATCGCAGGTGTGGCAACACCGGTTGAATGTAGAGGCAGAACAAGGCTACAGCTATTGCAAATCTAAATTCTGAGAGCAGGGTCTTGCCCTGAATTGGTATCCTTGTGTTTTAGAGAAAGGTTTGCAAACTGAGATTCGAGGTCTCTGCTGTTCGAGCGTCTGTGACTACTAGATGGTTGCTGTTGTGGCTGCATCGGTGGCTGCTGCTGTTGCTGATACAATGAACGTAATCTTCCAATCTCTCTTTCCAGTACTTCCTGCTCCACTGAATTTCACATTGAATAGTTTTTAGTGTACAAAACATGTTCATGTGCCATCTAATGAAACTAATCATACTTTAGCCACAAATGTTTCCCAGTAGATTTTGAACACTGATATGCAGGAAAAGTCTGCCCAGACAGCACACCGTAGCTTAGGTGGCCGACTGAGGAAGACCCATTTTCTTGAAGTCAAAATTAATTCCTAGCTTTCCTCACTAACCTATATCGCCAGAGTCCTTCAATATAAAAAGGTATTTTGTAGGAGGAACTCAAATATAACCAAAAGTACCTATTTTTACACTAAGAAAGTTAGTTAAATTCATTTAATTTTCCTGATTTCATACAAAAAATAGCTACGTTTCCTAAACTACCCTTAATCTTAGTTTTTGGAGATGATACTAATATTTGAACTTATATTTTAATCCAGAGGGACTAGAAAAGAATAGATATATGTCTGGGTTGCTAATTCAATTTTTGTTAAATAGATACAGTAGGGTAGTAAAAGATTCAACTTCCTCAGTTATTACCCATTATAAACAAGACATAGTGTGATACGAGGGAGGCAGCATAGTGGTTTCCATTTGACACATAATTTGATTGAAAAAAGTTCAACTATTTCCAGGAAAGTATTTCAGGTACAAAAAGATAACTATATAAGTTTACTATCATACGTCAATCAATCATTAAATAATATTAGCTTCTTATTGTTCTTAAACTAGAAACATTTAAGAATTCCATAATGTTATCTACTATGTTATAAATTTTTACTTGGTAGATTAAGACCCTCACTCTCCCATTCTCAATTAACTTATTTTTTCTTTATAATTTCTCTTTTCTCTGAATATCTTCATACACAACTTATGACAGTTGAATTGGTTTTTTAAGATGTTATAACTTTTTTAAAACTCAAATTATATAAAATCATGTTTTTTTTTTAAATTATAACAATCACAGTTTTTTTTTTATTTAATTTAAATTATATAAAATATTGTTATTATGAGAATGCTATTATCTTCAAATTTAAATCAAAATAAGTTTTTTATTTTTATATTAATTCTATTTGTTGACTGAATATAATTAAATTATTTTAGTCCATATGATTAAATGATTATATATAGAAAATATATAACCTGTCCATTTAAGATAAAATGATAGTTCCTCCAAAATTATGAATAAGGACTTCTTTGCTGGACTTAAAGAACAATGACCAACAAAAAACACTGTGGCTGACAGTTTTTGCAATGAAAATGATAGAATCCTAGATGAGTGTCCATGAGCAAAGCCCAGTCATATTCAATGACACATACTACTCTACAATCCAGCTAATTTGTCTATATACCTCATAGAAACTATATTTTCACCATGGTTTTAAGGATTGAGCTACCACCCTAAAATGATCAAACCTCCCTTTCTTTGATCTCATTACAGTAATTCCTCTTGCAACCATGCTATGGCACATACAAAACAGAACATGATTAACTTTCTCCTTCCCTACCATTTATATGATATAATCAAAGCTCAGATAAACCTAATTTGTTCATTTTCTATTAATCAATACAATGCATCACGAATTCACAAAGATTTCAGCAGTCAAGGTATTTATGCATATATAAAAAAAACTTCCTCCACATTCGTAGTATTCAGATAATTGACATTTCCAAGTTTTTTTAAAAAAAAAACTTGTTACTTGAAAATGGCTAATAATCATATCGTAGAAACTTACAATATTTGATAAGCTGCTCTTGTGCTATATTTTCTAAACGTTGCTTGAGTGCTTTATTCTCCATACTCAGGATAAGATTCTGCTGGTTAAGAAACTCAAGCTCGGCTGAGACTTCAGACCCTTCTGCCTATGATGACATAAAAAGAAAGAAACAGAATCAGAACTTTAAACTATCTTACATATTATCTCCATGCATTTTCAAAAAATGTCACTATGCAAACATGCGGAATATTGCCTTGTGAAGACACTTACCTGTAAAGCTTGTACATTTCTTTCCAGCTCAGCTATGTATTGAAGTTTTCGGACCCGTGAACGCTGAGCAAATTGCCTGCAATTTGAGTGTTTCATAATATTTTCCCTTTCCATATATGAATTGATTGGTTTCATAAAACTTCTAAAAAGTAAATGCAAAAGAAAAACAAACACAACATTCATCATATAACTAGAAACATTGTTTAACTGCTGTCTCTGCATGAGAATTAGCTTTAGTATCACAGACATTACTGCGTGCAACAAAAGTTATTGTATCATTTTTCCTTCCATGTACATTATTAAGATGTCATATGCCACACAGGTAGTATAGTCTTGAATTTGATATTATAACCATATTCACTCTATTTGGTAAAAGTTCCATGATGGGTATGACACAACTTCATGCATTTGCCAAAAGAAACACTTGCATCCCCCAAGATAGATATTAGTGGAGTAAAACAACCAATCAGAGTAATATCCTTAAAGTCAACCAAAGAAAACAGCTACGTACTGTTTAGCACGTTTTGTATCAGTTTCAGACGCAGATGGCTTTGCATGTGAATTGTCCTTTTTTTCAGAAAATAATTTTCCATCCTGTAATCCGGAATCTACTGAATCGTGCTTTTCAGTTGCAGTAGGTGGAAGCCCATCTGCTTCATGTGGTGTGCATGGCAACCCTGAACTCTGAAAAGCTGAACTCTCTTTGCCAGGGGAAACACCAACTTGATTTGTCATTGCATTTGAAAAAGAGTCCCATGACCTATTTTTCTGTTTAGCTAAGTTCATTTCTGCATAAGAAGGTAGATGACGTGCATCTTTGCTGCGGTCAAAGTCTTGAGATGACCAAGACGGAATAGACATCAGATTCTTATATTTATACTCGTCCTGATCAGCATAATTGATGTTAGATGCATTAGCCGTGTCAAGGTATGCAAAAGAATCACTTGATGAACGCCGATGTCCACCTCTTCGGACAGGTGTCTCTGGCTCATTAAGGAGATCATCTAGCCAAGAAGGCTGCTCCTCTATAACAAGGCTCTCAGATGATGTACGTTGGTGGTGTGGGTTTCCCTCTCTAGGTCTGTTACCTGCCTTTAAACCAACAGCGGGATTTGGGACATAATCAGCGTACGCTTGGGAAACACTAGGAAACGGACTTTTAGGAGGAAGTAGAGCATGCTTTCCAGGATACATAAAATTTCTGAAACTCGATGAGCCCTTTGAATTTGCCATAGAAGCAGAATCAACAATACCTGTTGAAATTATAATTTAATCAAAGAATGTGGCCATGTAAATATATTTACTGGTAAAAACAAGACAAGGTAAAAAACTTTTGGAAGGATCTTGCAATGAAAATTTAAACACAATATCCATTACTCAACCATGATGATCTGATATGCATGTGTTCTCAATTCTAAAAATATAAATATAAACCACAAATACATGTTACTCTGTACAAACATTGAAATTTGGTTCATATGCAAATGTACTCAGCAACAGAAGAGTAACTGCGCTAGTATAACAAAGAATCCACAAGACCAAAGCAGCTTTGGAAGAAAAAATAAAGCATCTCAGTAATCTCAAGAGCCATAAATGAGTAAATGTACAAGCTTCATTGAGTAAGAAAATCCTTAGAACTAAATACCTCAGATCTCCATGATACTACATATATAGCATTGGATAAAAGTCCACATATAAACTCATCTCTCTTTTATATTTACCAAAATGTAACTAAAATTTGTCCAGACATCTCACAGACAAGCTCGATTTTCATATTACATTTAAATTATTCCAGATAGATGATCAACATTGCAAACTTTTCCTTCCCTCACAGTACAAGGGCATGACGACCCAATTATTCTCTTCATTTTCATCATCAGCAATACACCTCCTATTAAATAGTACCAAGCACAGCATGCAACATCAATCCCATCACACATAATATTCACCGTTGCTTTAAGTTAAAACCTCTGACATATTATTGTTGAACATATTACCATCTTAATTATCTCCAATAAAAAAATCAAACCCAAATCCAAACCCATGCGTTTAACAAGTCAGGCAACGCAACAGTTCACTACCAATGTAACAGAAAACTCAATAACATCATTCCCAAGAAAAAAAAGAGTCAGAAACAATACTCCAAAACTTGGCAGCCACAGGAAACTAACTGGAGGAAAGAAAATCCAATCCAATCCACAAACAAAAACTGAACATCATCAAATTAAAAAATAAGAAATATAAAACGTAGCACCCAATTGTCAAACTTTCCATATTATACTTTTATTCCCCCATGACCCAGATGAGGGAAAAAAAACCAAAGATAGAAACTTCACTTTTCCACCTTTCCCATAGAATCTGCCCGAAACACGCATTCGGAAAACAAAAGAGGAGAAAAATCAACAACGAATTGAAATTAGCATTTGAAAAACCCAACACGCTGCAATGTGCGACACTACGGCATCAACAGCCCAATTATTCCAAGCTGATCGAACCAATTGGAAATGAAAATTGAAACAGATTCGTTTTCGCAAGCAAACAAGAAATTAATACAACACCAAAAGGAAAAGAAAAACCAAAAAAAAAAAACCTTTGCAGATTGAAGATTCGAGATCCCGAAATGCAATGGTAAAAGAGCTTGAAATCAAAGCAAATATTTTCTCTCTCTCTCTCTCTCTTAGGGTTCGTTTCTTCAACCACCTCTCTCTCTCTCTCTCTCTTTCTCTTCTCTCTGTTGTTGTGTCTTGTTGTTGAAGCTGGAAAATGGGGCTTAATTGTAAAAGCATGATAAGTAAATACTGTTCCTAAAAGTTTTGATATTAACGTTCTAACCCCTTTAAATTAATAATATTCGGAAATGCACCTGGGCCCACCAAGCATCCACTTTAAAATAATACTGGTTGTTGTATCGCTGTCCAAGTTGTGCAGAGACATGCCAAAATACACCATTTTTTCTTTTTATAAATATCCTTAACATGCAAAGATTCCACTCATTTTCCTTTTTACTTCACTCACACACCCTAATTACACTTTTTTATTATCATTCCATTTTTTCTTTTTTTTCCTATAACTTTATCTAAATTTTATCCTATTTAAATTCAATATAATCAAAATATCTTTTTTACCATTTTATTTTACCATGTCAAGTCAAAACTAAAAGGTTTTCATTTCCCTTTGAATATGTTTTGAGAAAATATAATTTTTTGTCAAAAAATAAAAAAAAAAGGTATATTCTTTTATTCCAAACAGGTGTTACAAGTTTGTTTGGATGCAAGTATAAGGACTCACATTTCTTGCTATTTTTGTTGGGGAAAAATGTGTTATTCATCTGTTAACTTGGTTCTAAAAATTTCCATAAAAAACAACTTTAGTTCTAAATTTCTTTTCCTCATAAATGTTGAGGTGAGACATGGTAACCTATTTCCATGAAAATATACATTGCAATTTTTTAACCAATGTTTTTTAATTAATGCCATGATTGTTTAACCTATTTCCAGATTGTTTTCAAAATGATTAAAACAAAAAATGGATAAATGTAATTAACTAATTACAAAAACATTTTCCACATATATTTTAAAAAACACTTTTTGTATTTAAATTAAAAATAATAATTTTATGATCATTTAAGAGTAACTTGACATGGATATAATTTATGATGTCATGTGTGTCACCATCAGTTTGCAAAAAAAGGGATGAATCCATCATCTAATGATAATGCTCCATTTCACTTATGAATGGGTTGCTGAATATACCTAAAATTGAAAAAAAAAGTTCTTATTTCATAAATGAATAAATTTAGTTACAAAATCTCAAATATTTTAATAACTTTGTCTGAATGTGATACGAATGCAACATTTCTTATTGGTATAAGAGATGTTAAGTTTATATAATAAACTAAAAAATATATTTGATTTCATTTTTTAAGAAAATTATATAGTGGAAATATGGACTCAAACACTTGGTCAAATTTAATTTAAGAAAATATTTTTCTATATAATATATGTGTTTTTAAATAAACATTTATGTGATGTTTAAGTTTGCATTGAGATGTGGTTTTATATTTTAAATGATATACGATCTTCTGTTTTTCAATCTCACACGACAAAAATTTCAAATATAAATGATTTTTTAATTAATAGAAAACTTAATAAGTAAAATAAATTAAATTTTTTTAATAAAAAATAATTTTAAAATTAATTTACGCTTATATAAATTACCCACAATAAGTATGTTATTTATATATTAAATAAGTTTTAGCCTTGTGAAAAAATATTTAAAAAATGAATGTGAGATATATTAAAAATAAAATAATGCTTAATATCAAGTTCTATTATGTGTAACATCATTTGCTCACGTGTAACACACAATATCACAGGTTTTAAAAAAATACAAAACAAAAAATAGGGTAAACATGTATTTCAAAACTTCGAACATAATCACAAACATATAATTAATCACTTTTCATACCTTACATTTTTAATAAAAGAGTCAAGTGTCTATAAATAGTTCATGATCAATATTCATTATGTCAAAACTCCACTGACTAACATATATAGATATTCGACTTTACTTTCGAAAGACTCGTGCATCAACTTAAATCCATGTATTTGCACATGTCATGCTATCCCGTTGTGAAATATACACAACCATGCGCATAATAATCTCAGTACCAAATAATCTCACATGAAACACGGTTAATTCATATGATAGGTCATATCAATTATCTTTCAAACCGCAAACTCAGTCACATAATTTTTTTTTTTACTTTCACCACCTGATAATATGGATTTATATGATTTTAAGTAAAGTAATGACACATCCTTTTAGACAAATCACTACTCAATACAATCCTAACAATCTCAATATAATATTTCATTTCCTAAAAATATCGTGTCTCAATCATATTTCCATATAATTCATATTTCATACTACACAAGTTTAAATTTTTAAACAATCGAACGATATCGAAAAAAATCATATAAACACATAATCTAACGTTTTTTAATTACATAGACACAAATAAAAATTTACATAAAATTTAATTAAAATAATAAACAATTATAAAATATTATTTCAAAAGCAATTTTCAAAGTTAAAGTGTTTTTTTAGCTTGAGGAAAAATGAGACCAATAGAAAGTTAATTTTCAGTACTATATTTGTTTGAGTCAGAATCCCCTGGCTGAAGAGAAAATGGACCTAATAACAATCCAAATTTTCACTCTATCTTTACTTGAACGATAATTAGCAAACTATTTTTGTTCTCTTAACTTAACCAATTTCCTGATTTCTTATATAGTTTACATACTGTTTTTTCTTATTTGAAAATCTGAAGATTTATTACATAAATGTTATTCAATTGATTGAACGGAAGAATGTGTGCTTGATTTCCCAAAGAAGACAATTTTTTACAACAAAAATAAGAATTTAAAATATTACTAAAATTTATAAGAAATTAATTAATTAAAATTCTGCAGAGATTATTATTTTGAAAGCATGTATTATTCCCATTTACATATTATTTTATGGTGTAGCAAAGTGAATTAAACATATTATTTTATAAGATAGTAAAATAAAAGTATAAAACTATACGATAAATGGTCACAATCATCTACATATAAATATTTCATACATAGTGTTGGATTGAATATTTATTTGAAAAAATATTTATAACTAACAGGTAGACATAAAAATTGAAGGGATAGTGTTCCAGAACTTGATTCATATAACTTTTATCACAATATAATAAATGTTTGATTAGATTTTAAGTATTCTTAATTAATTTTCAATTAAAAAAATTTATTTGATTGAGAATTGAAAGTATTTTTTTTATCTAAATAGTGCGTTTTTTCATTTTACTTTTAATGAGATGATTTGATTGTTATTTTTATTAATTTGTCTTTAGTATGTTAATCATCATCTTTTTTTTTGGTCACTATTTTCTAACTTGCTAGTCAACTCATTTTGGAAAAAGAAAATAAACAAATTACTTCACAAATTAGAGGTGATTGAAGACGAAATGAATAAGTTCTGGTGAGTTGAAAATGATAATACAGTAGTGACAGTGAAACTATCTCATTAACGACAAAAATTAAACATTAGAATACTTAAATAAAAAAATATTTTATATACTTAAAAATACTTAAATTTATGAATCACTTAAATTAATTTAGAAATAATTCATGCATAATATATTAAATTTTCATCTTGGAGTATTATTCAATTAGAACTTGAACAATTTTGAATATAAAATTATTGATGTAACTTGTTTGAATAATTATGTGATGAAAATAAAAGTTATGATATTGAAAAGAATGAATAATGTGGTTGAGATGAGTGGTGAAGTTGAAAATGGTGGAAAAGAGAGAGTGAGGTGTAAAGACAGGAAATCCACACATGAAGGGGACAAGCAGTTAGAGTTTCCAACTTCCCATCACCCAGGGCATCTCCAAACACATTCTAAATCTATTATTAATATCTTTTCATTTTTTTAATAAATTTCAATTTATCATTCTCATATAAAATAATAATAATATTAAAAGGGACATTATCAAATAAAATGTTATTTTTACTTTACATCATAGTGTTGCTCCTGCGACTTTCATTATCTTCTACAATTCCAAATTATTATATGATTAAGTTTTGTGCATAAGAGAATGTAGTTACTATTTTATTGGATAAATATATTTAAAAGTGGTATTTGCGCATTCGTTTAACTTAGTTAAAGACAAATAATATTATAATAATGGCAACGCACATTCAGTCAACAAATTATACAATATTTGTTTTGGTCAACGTAAAAAAATATAAAATGCGGTGAACGTGGATCGAACACGTGACCTTCAGATCTTCAGTCTGACGCTCTCCCAACTGAGCTATCCCCGCAAGTTGTAAATACAAACAACTAAAATGTATTTATACGCGTAAATTAAATGAAGTTAGCAAGACATGTTTACCATTATGAGAAAGAAACGTATAATCGTTAGATATATTTAAATTTTAAAAAATATTTAATTATATATATATATATATATATTTTTTTTTTTTGAGGTGTTAGAACTTGAATTAAGAAAGGTGAGAAAAAATGTCATGGGTATTTCATAAACTTATGTGTTTGTTGCACTGTAGGTGTACTCTACTAGAGTTATCCACCCATTTTTTTGGATGCATCAGTTCCAGAAACGTGTATCGTATATTTTTATTTCTCATGATTTTTCAAATTTTAATGCTAATGATGCTTTCAAAACAAATCTATGTTCACCATCGTAATTTTTCATCTCGTTTTTATATTTTTTTAGGATTATTAACCTGTCTTTAATATTGAGGGGCTAATAGCACACAACTCTTTCTGACTTTGGTTTATGAGGTGTGAAATTCACAAAGGTAAAAGAAATTCCATCAAATATACAAATTAACTAGTAGAATGCACAAAGTCATATGTTTCAGAGATTTCCAATCACATTTCTGAGCTCATGTCTTGGGCAAAACGTGTTGTGATTTCAATGTTGAAATATTAAGGTAAAGAAAAAAAATATTTAAAGCATCTGTTCCAAGACTTCTCAATCTGTCTAAAGGATAGCACTTATAATTTGTGAAAATAGTAATGTAACAACTTTTCAAAGAGTCATACAATGAACAAACAATTTGATGAAGTGATTTTTACATCAATTCAAGTGTGGCTGAAAATGAAAAAGTATATGAACATTACAGATATAAAATTCCACGTTCTACTAATCCCTACTTTTTATGTTATCTATCCATTTGTACGATGTGATTGATTATTCATACATTAAAGCCACACAATGTTCCTTTTCCTTATGCAATCATCATGCACATGCACACACGGACCACAAAAAAGGAGCCAACACAAACGCACGCCCACGACACCACAGTTCCAAAATGAAAAATGGTGTGATTAATATCAAATATGAACCACATTATGCTAAAAGCGATGTTGGAACATCCTATACATCAACTATTAAAATTATTGTAAGAAACCCTGATACATTCCTGTCTGTTCTTCAGATCAGAAGATACAATTCACTACAGCTTATGATCCTAAGAAACCCTGATACATTTCTGTCGGTTCTTCAGATCAGAAGATACAATCTACTACAGCTTATGATCCCAGCAACTTTTTCCATCTTGCGTAGGCTAAAATAAGGAAGAAAAGGAGTACACAAGCTGCAGACGTGCTCCAAACAAAGGGCCAAAATATTCCATCTATATCATATAATTTACAAGGAATGTTCATACCAAATATACCAGCAATCAAAGTATCAATAGCAATAACAAAAGATGCAATAGTCAATGTCAGTTGTAGTTGAATAAGTTCATTTCGATGGTTATCGAGTTGGATGTTGACATAGTCTTCCGTGTCGTCAATATACTCCCTCACCTGAAGATCAGTAGTCATAAAGAAGTAAGACTTATTCCAATCAAATTCCAATCAAATTTCCGCAATATTTGGCATTCAAGAAAAAACAACCAAACTCAGCTAACATTTCAAGTAAATAAATGCTCCCTAAAGCATAAAAATTCTTCTAAACAAAAATAGGAAATCAGCATAAGGTCACAACCACTTGTTTGCAGATCAACCAGACATATAATAATATATTTCCTAAATCCAGAAGTGAAACAATATTGGGAAAAACTACCACAGTACCACACTATCTTATAGAGGGCAAGCATAAATTGATTTATCAAAGCTGGGAATCTTTAAGGATAAGCTTCCTGTAGTGACTAATAGAAACTAGCAAACAGTCTAGCTTCCCTTCTCTATCCTCAAAACAAGAGATAGCAAAAGATTGCAATATTATATCTCTTGTAAGTATCAGAAGACACAACTAAGTTTGTGAGAAAAGAGTAATGCATGCAAATGAAACATATGGATTTTAACATCTAAAAGCCCAAGATCACTGTACAAATGAGACAGAAAAATAGTACAACCAAGTAAATACAGCAGTTTCAATATTCAAAATTTGACAGACTTGACTGGACCACAATCTGGTTGTTAGAACACTTACAGATAATATCTTGTTACGAGTTCCATCTAACTGCATGAAATATGCATCAAGCAACATCTCCAAGTCCTCCACATCATTATCATCCTCATAATGGCTGGTCACAAGACTTTCACTTCTGTTAGAACCAAGTCGACGAATAGCACGGGCAGAATTAGGAAGGTTATTTGAGGTTGTGGCACCCAATTGAGCCTCCTCAAATTGTTGATTCAGCAGCCACTTCCTTGTCAAATATAGTTGTGCCATATCTTCGTTGTCGTCTAACAAATGTTCAATTTCATCTCGTACCTGTAAAAGAGAGTCATGCACTTTTAAGTATGATATTTTAAAGATGATCACATACAAGGTATACAAGGTAAAAGACCCTGCAATAATTTTTCAAAACGGTGAACAAAATCCTCTCATCTAATTGAAAGCATAATAATATATGACTATTGAAAATAGAACAATCAACAACTTAAACTAAAAATTATATTTGGATAAAAAGTAACTTTTTTTTATTCAAGAAGGACAACATATTGAATGCAGTGCAACTACACATTACTGCTCAAACAAATATTCTACCATCTCAATGCATAATAACTATAAAAAATTATGTGGCACTTATATTAATTCTAATCTCCCTTGGGCTATTGTTAAGTGTCTTGACCAGTTCAACCAACAACATTAAATAAAATGAAATCAGACTCCTGCAAAATTATAATCCAATTGGTAGATTTAGTACATCTCTTTTCCCAAAGGTTAATCCTCAATCTCAATTAACAAAAGAACTATTGACATAACTTAGCCATAACAACCACCAAAGAACAACCACATGGTACTACTCATGTAACATACCTTCTGCACTCGTGCCAGCAACCGCGTGAGATTACTCTTCAAACTCCTCACATGTTCAAGATTCTTGGTACTTACATTCCTAGCCAATTCATCCAACACAGGGTAAGCACCTCTCTCAAGGTCTGCTACATTGGAGTCCAGATAAGTACATACAGCCTCCAAAGCAATCTCCAGAACTTGAAACTCAAAGGGAAGCTCAGACTGCAAACCTTCAGCAGTCTCCGGCGTAGGCAACCATTGTCCGCCATTAGAACCCTGCATTTCACCTTCATGCTCCTCCACGGCACCGAGAAGTTTCGGTTGACTCTTCCCCGGGAGCTGCTGTCTGAGTTGCTCAACAAAAGGGAGAACCTCCTGCCGAAGAGGATCAAGCAATAAAACTGCTTCGGCGGTCACTATAGCCTTTATAAACTCCAAATTAACCACCATGGCTTTCTCTCTAGCTGCAATAAAAATAAATAAAATACAAAACATTTTAACATTCTTCATTCTTAATCATAATAGCATCCTCAATGACATCCAAAACAAACACAATTCTAATCAAAACCCTACTACTTTTGAGAACAGATGCAATTCAAATTAAAATCGAAAAGGTAAATTCTATTACCGAGGATGTTCGAGGAGTGGGAGAAGACGGGACCAAGGATTCTCAGGTCTCGAGCGGGAATCCCGGCGTGGCGGATGATTTCGTTCTTCTCCCACTCCACGAGCTCGGACCGGCCAGACCGGTCGAACCTCATCCAGAGCCGGGCGCCGCCGGTCTTCTTCTTCGCCTTTGTCAACGCGCTGGAACCTGCGGCTGCGACTAGACGGTTGTTCGCGTAGTCATCCGGCGAGGCGGTGATCCCGGCGGCGTAGGGAGGCTGTGGCGGAGACCGAGGTTGGGGCGGCGCGGTGGTTTTCTTGGGCCGACGGCGAGAAACGGAGCGGCGGAAGGAGAAGGGAGTCTTACCCATTATAATTGTAATCGATAATAATTAGGGATTGGAATTGGAATTAATATTATGAGTTAGTGTTTTGTGATTATGATTACTATTGTTTACACTGAATGGATTAAAAATATGAGAGAGTGAAGGTAGGTTTGGATGATGATGTCGTCGTCCTTCACCTTCTCCGCTTTCGTCTTCCATAAAGAGACACTCCTCCGCCGCACTCTCTCTCAGCCCGAATGAATACCCTTTATTTCCCACGCACCAATACCAACCAATAATACCTTCTACACCTTTTCATTCATGGCCATTCACATTTTTATTATATTCAAATAATGCCATGTTAAATATACATATAATTTTTTTATGAAAACTATATTAAAAAATATATGTAATAGTTGACTTTTTTAATTGTATTATCTATTTTCTATGTAACCGTAATCTATACTATTGTTAATAATCATAATTTTTTTTATCTATATCTTTATTGCAAAATGATTTTTCTGGTACTTTTATTTCTTTACTTTTTATATCTATATCTATATTTGTATACAAAGATTCTCCATTATAATTAGTATACATATTTTCCTATTTTATCTATATTAATATTTTAATTAATACAACTAATTATCGATTTTAATTTTATTAATGTAATTTTTTTTATAAAAGCAGTAAATTTAAAATTTAGTTTTATTATCTTAAAAATTTAGAGAATTTGAAACTAATATAATATATACTATATATAAAGAATATAAAGAAGATTTTTCATTTATATCTGTTTTTTTTATAAACAAATTTATTTATATTTTTATCTTTATATTAATATTTTATTATATTATTTTATCATTATTTAAATTTAAAACTAAAAAAATTTAATATTAAATTTTAAAAAAAACTGTTTGAATGTCGTACACTACATTTATTAAAGAAATGAGTCAAATACATTTATTAAAGAAATAAAACAATTTGAATTGATTAACTACATTTATTAAAGAAACGAGTCAAATAAAACACTAAAGGTAGGTATTGATGTTAATTTTGTCTCTCATTTAGTAAATTGTTGAAAACTGATTATAAGATAAAAAGAAACATATCTTACTCTAATTTAAAAATACATGTTTGCTTAATATTTATACTCCTTATTTCATTCATATATATTTGTTGTAAAACTATATATAAATATAAAAATAAGTTAATTTAATTATATATTTTTATATTAAAATAATGTTGTTAAATATTTATTCACCTATTTAAATTTTTCGGAGGGTTGTGTTGTGATATCATTAATTAATAAATAATGAAGGTTAATATTGATTTTAAAGTTAAAGTAACATTAAAAGAGATATAATTTTGAAAAACAAATGAAAAAAGTTTAAAGACGACCACAGTGGGAGTCGAACCCACGACCTTCTGATCCGAAGTCAGACGCGCTAATCCACTGCGCTATGCGGTCTTAATTGTTAATTTGTAGTAACCTTATTTTATTTATAGTATTGATTATTACTCTTGAGTTTGGTAAAAATGATGATTGAGGTGGAGGAATAAAAAGTGATGATAAAATAAAGTAAAAATATTAATTAAATAATGTTGGATGATTGAGGTTGAAAAGAAAAGAAAAGAGATAAATATATTTTATAGTACGAAAGTGAGTGCAAATCTTATTTTATGAGCCGATTTTATAAGGTTGAGTTGAATTAAAGTCAATTTCTTAATATAAGATCATTGCCATTTAGAGCTTATCATAGTGAAAGTTTTTAGGCTGATCCGACCACTCACCATCGAATCTCTATTGAATCGTCCATTATATAGTCTTATAAACGAGTTTGAGGTCTCGATGTGAGAGGTGTGCGTTGAAGTGGGTGTAAACTTTACTTCACTTTACTTTAAATAAACTTAAAGTCCACTTCTTAATAGAAGAAAATCTCAATATTATTATGTTTGTGATTTTTTTAAACATAAGAAATGGACTTTAAGTCTAACTCAACCCCATCAAGTGATTTTATCGAATCAAACATTTAAATTGTGAGTTTTAGAATATTAAATTAGACTTAAAGTCCACTTCTTAACTCTTAATATAAGAAACTCTCAATATTATTATTATTTTCAGAGGTTTTTTTTTTAACATTTGAATTTCTTTTCTATTCATAA